>FMJZ01019465.1_pt1 | contig 18147 bp, 14 predicted proteins | sample 1987881 | NCBI WGS metagenome assembly FMJZ01 (sample SAMEA4378227, study PRJEB15110) | soil metagenome | biome: soil; feature: Field; material: Soil | place: India | collected 2015-03-11 | depth 0 m
AGAGTGTGGTAGGGGTAGAGAATGCTTAAAAGAATTTACAGAGCTTTCTTGGCAATATTTGCAAACTTTTTGGGAGGTGTTGTATATTTAAACAATTTTAAAGGGTAGTCTCCAATTGTCTGTCTGCAAGACCTTTTAAACCAAGATAGTCTATTTTAAACATTTTATAAAGTCCTTAAGGACCATCTTTGTTGCCTATTCTCTTTCCTTTTTGTAAAACTTGATTATTCTTGGTCTCTACTGGGTAACTTAATTTTCTGAAAACCCTTTTAAGCTGGTAATCAAACTCTGATACTTCCTCAGGTTTATTATCCTCTATTAAAAAGTTGTGCTGTTGTTAAGGATCCATTAATCCCTAATTTCTAATATTTTTTTCAGTTTCAAATTAATCAATTTTATCATTATAGATCAAATAATAAATAGTTTTAATTTGACTAAAGGTAGATCCTGGGGTTAACATTTTTTTATGGAAAATTCAGATTTTGTTCACCTCCACTTACACACAGAATATAGCCTTCTTGATGGTGCTATAAAGATTGATGAACTTGTAGAACAGGCCTCTCAGTATAAAATGTCAACTCTAGCTATCTCTGATCACGGCAATATTTTTGGTGCTATAAAATTTTATAGAAAGGCAAAGAAAGCAGGAATTAAGCCAATCATTGGTTGTGAGGTCTATGTAGCACCTGGTAGTAGACACGAAAAGACAAAGGTAAATCTCGACAAAAACCTCCCAGAAGAGGCTTCTTTCCATCTTGTGCTTTTGGCTAAAGATTATGAGGGGTACAAAAATCTTACAACCCTTTTGTCAAAGGCATATATTGAAGGTTTTTATTACAAACCAAGGATTGATAAAGAGATCTTACAACAATTTAATAGCGGTTTAATAGCGCTTAGTGCATGTTTAAAAGGTGAAATACCTTATTATCTCCAACACGATAAGGAAGAGATAGCAATAGGTGTTCTCAAGGAATATTTAGACATCTTTGGAAGGGATAACTTTTTTCTTGAGATTCAAAACAATGGGCTACCTGAGCAGATAGGAGTTAATAAAAAATTAGTAGATCTTTCGAATAGATATGATGTCCCTATTGTGGCAACCAATGACTGTCATTATCTAAGGAAGCAAGATGCTAAAGCACATGATATACTCCTTTGTATTCAGACAGGAAAAACTATTAGGGACACAAAAAGGCTCAAATTTGAAACAGAAGACTTTTACTTTAAATCCCAAAAAGAGATGTTTTATGCTTTCTCTGAACTTCCCCAGGCTCTTAAAAATACCCTTTTAATAGCTGAAAGATGCAATCTTGAGTTTGATTTCGATAGGATTTTGCTTCCCCATTTCAGGACCTCCGACGGGAGTGATCCAGATACCTTTTTGGAAAGGCTTGTTTATGAGAGCCTTGAAAAAAAATTTAAAGGTATTCCTCCTTCAAATTACAGAGAGCGGCTTAAAAAGGAACTCTCAATAATAAAGGAGATGGGATATTCTTCTTACTTTTTAATTGTATGGGATTTTATCTCTTTCGCAAAGAGAGCTAAGATTCCAGTTGGACCAGGTAGAGGTTCTGCAGCAGGCAGTCTTGTGGCTTATGTTTTAGGTATAACGGAGATAGACCCTATCAAATATAATCTCCTTTTTGAACGATTTCTCAATCCCGAGAGAGTAAGTATGCCTGATATTGATGTGGATTTCTGTAAAGAGAGGAGACAAGAGGTTATTAACTACGTAGCCCAGAAATATGGTGTAGACCATGTAGCTCAGATAATAACTTTCGGCACCTTAACAGCTAAGGCTGTAATTAGAGATGTCGGTAGAGCTTTGAATATCCCTTATGCCGAGGTAGATAGAATAGCAAAACTTGTTCCTGAAAATACGAGAAGCATTGAGGATGCAATTAAAACAGAAACGCAGCTAAAAGACCTCTTTGAGAATAACTCAACGGTAAGAGAATTACTCAACATTGCTAAAAGACTGGAAGGGTTAGCACGTCATGCTTCTACTCATGCTGCAGGTGTTGTTATAGCACCTTCTCCGTTAACTGATTACACCGCTCTGTATAAAAATCCATCGGAGGATATTATTACTACTCAGTTTGATATGAATTCTATAGAGAAGTTAGGTCTTCTCAAGTTTGATTTTCTTGGCTTGAAAACTCTTACGATTATTGAAAAAACCTTAGACATTTTAAGAGCACAAGGCAAAGCTATTGACCTTTCTGAGATTACCCTTGAGGATCCACAAACCTATAAACTCCTAATTTCCGGCGATACCACTGGAATATTCCAATTGGAAAGCCCTGGTATGAAAGAGATTTTAGTTAGAATGCAACCGAGCCGTTTTGAAGAATTAATGGCTCTTGTTGCTCTTTATCGACCAGGGCCTATGGCATGGATTGACGACTTTATAAAAAGGAAAAGAGGGGAGACTGAAATCACTTATGAACTACCCCAATTAAAGGATATTCTCGAAGAAACTTATGGTATTATTCTTTACCAAGAACAGGTAATGTTGATAGCAAATGTGATAGCTAATTTCTCAATGGGTCAAGCTGATATCTTAAGAAGAGCCATGGGAAAAAAGAAATTAGAGGAGATGGAAAAACAAAAAGAGATATTTATTGAAGGAGCAGCCAAAAACAAGATACCTCAAAAAATTGCATCAGAACTATTCGATAAAATGGTCCCCTTTGCATTGTATGGCTTTAATAAATCTCATTCAGCTGCTTACGCTTATTTGGCTTTTAGAACTGCCTATCTAAAGGCACACTACCCTTTAGAGTTTATGACTGCAAACTTAAGTCTTGAGATGGGAGATACAGACCGGATTGTAAAGCTTATCAATGATTGTAGGAATATGTCTTTGCCAATCTTACCTCCTGATATAGGTAAAAGTGAAAGAGAATTTACAATTGTTGAAGGTGCGATAAGATTTGGACTTGAAGCTGTAAAGGGGGTTGGTACCGCAGCTATTGACAATATTATGTCTGCAAGAAAGGAGAGGCCTTTTTCCTCTTTCAGAGATTTTATTTCAAGGGTAGATAGTAGAAAGGTCAATAAAAAAGTAATAGAGAGTTTGATTAAATCAGGAGCTTTTGACTCTCTTTATTCAGATCCACCTTACATATCAAGAGCTAAAGCTATGAAAGAGTTAGAATCACCCTTAAAGGATAGCTTATCTCTTATGCTTTTTGATGATACTTCAGAAGAGATCTCTGAGGTGAAGCCATGGAACGAGGAAGAATTACTTAATTATGAAAAAGAATCTTTGGGTTTTTATATCTCTGGTCATCCCACTCTTAAATATAGAGCTAAACTTAGTAGAATGAATATTTTAAGGATTTCCGAGATTGAAGATCATAACGATAGAAGCGATATAAAGATTTTTTCTGTTATTAGAGAGATTAAACTCAAAGCAAAGGAGAAGGGCGTAACTGCTTATCTATCTGTAGAAGATGAAACAGGTTTAGCAGAAGTTCTTGTTTTTTCTGATTTATATAAAAGAATCTCTCCTTTATTAAAAGCTGGAAACTTAGCAGTAATTCATGGCACCCTCTCAAAGGGAGAGAGAGTAACAAGGATTTTAGCAAGGGATATTCAAACAATTGAAGAGTTTATAGAATCAGAAGTTATAGATAGATTTGAGTTAAATATTATATGTCATGACGGAAATGACTCACTAAATAAACTTAAGGAAATAGCTCAATATATTACTTCTCCTAAGCACAGGGACAATAATCACCCTTCTCTTTATTTAAGGCTTTTTTTTGATGATTTTCAGGTCACGATTGCATCACCATTAAAACCTATTAATAATTTTGCTGATGCTGTAGGAAAGATAATTGGTCAAAGTAATTTAAGGAAACTATCTTAAAATGACAGGTACATCTGCTTCTTTTGCATTTTCAATTATACCAATTTCATAAACTTCGTAATTATTCTCCTTAAGTATCTGGATAGCCTTTGATGAATCTTTATTATCAACTATGAAAACATATCCTATCCCGAGATTGAATGTTCTTATTAAATCATCCTCTGGCACATTACCCAATCTCTTTATTAATTCAAAGATTGCTGGTCTTCTCCAGCTACCAAGCTCTATTATCGCTTTAAGACCTTTGGGTATTATACGCTGTATATTACCGGTCAAACCACCACCAGTAATATGAGCCATAGCTTTTATGCGAATTTTGTCTTTTAGAGAATTAAAAGCCTTCACATATATCCTTGTAGGTCTCAAAAGTTCTTCAATAAGAGTGGTATTTAATTCTGGTATAAAATCGTCTATTTTATAGTTATGGACTTCAAAAAAAACTTTCCGGACAAGTGAATAGCCATTACTGTGTAAACCATTTGATGCTGCACCTATTATGATATCTCCTTGAGAAACTCTGGAGCCATCTATAATCTTATCTTTTTCGATAACTCCCACAGCAAAACCTGCTAAATCATATTCATTTTCTTTGTAAAAATTAGGCATCTCAGCAGTCTCACCACCTACCAGAGCGCATCCTGCTTCTTTGCACCCTTCGGCTATACCTTTAATAATTTCCGCAGCTTTATTAGCATTTAGTTTTCCTGTGGCAAAATAATCAAGAAAAAACAAAGGCTCTGCCCCGGTAGTCAAAATGTCATTGACACACATTGCTACAAGGTCGATACCAACTGTATCATGCTTATCAGCCATAAAGGCTAGTTTTAACTTTGTTCCAACTCCATCAGTGCTACTTATTAAAACAGGCTCTTTATATTTGGTGATATCTAATTTAAAGAGGGCACTAAAAAGTCCTATCTCTGAAAGGACCTCTCTTCTGAAGGTACTTCTGGCGATTGGGGATATTAAACCAACAAATCTTTCAGCTTCATCAAGATTAACACCTGATTTTTTATATGTTAATTCTTCCATCTAAACTCTCCCATTTAGATACTATATTATTAATTGATATCTTAAGAGGGGCTTCTTAGAAAGTATAACATACCTGTTTCAAATAAGATAAAAAGATAGATTCCAAGCCTTAATTATTCCTTAATTATTGGTGATAGCATTGCCTTTATGATATAGTAGCTTATAAGGCTTTTCAAAAAAATGTTTTCTGAGAGGAAACATGGAGATACCTTTAGATTATGTCTCAGAGGCTACCTGGAATAAGTTAATTCATCATATCGCCATAACTAATGATAGCCCACCTTATCTTTTTTTAGATAAGGATGTTATAAGAGAAAAGGTCTCTATAATTGGCAAAAACATTAAGAATTCCAAGGTTTTTTATGCTGTTAAAGCTAATCCAGACGTTGAAGTACTGAGGTTTCTCAATGAGTTAGGAATAGGTTTTGAGATAGCTTCAGAAGGTGAATTAAAAATCTTAGCTTCCTTAGGTGTTGAAGCGTCGAGGATCATTACAAGTAATCCTGTGAAAACGCTGAAATTTCTCCATGAAGCAGGATTATACGGAATAAAATATTATGCTTTTGATTCTAAATATGAAGTTGATAAGATTGTCAGATACGCTCCCAATAGTAAAGTATATGTTAGATTATCGGTCTCAAATGAGGGAAGTGAATGGCCTTTAAGTAAAAAGTTTGGCGTGGAGATAGAAGATGCTTTAGAGCTTTTGCGGTATTCTAAGGATAGAGGTCTTGAGCCTGTCGGGATAACCTTTCATGTAGGCTCCCAATGCAATAATGTTTATAACTGGCACTCAGCTCTCGATAAGGCAAAAGAATTATTCGACTTAGCTAAGGATAGAGGAATTGAATTAAATCTCCTAAATTTGGGAGGTGGCTATCCTATCCGTTATACTAAAAAGGTGCTACAAATAGAAACAATCGAAAAAAAGATTAATAGTGCTTTAATGCAGAAGTTCTCTCAAAATTTAGACATCTTTATTGAGCCTGGCAGAGCCATAATCGGAGATGCAGGTATTTTTGTAGCGACAGTCGTTGGGAAGGCAAAGAGAGAGGAGGAAAATTGGTTATATCTTGATATTGGGGTTTTTAATGGTTTGATGGAGAGTGTAGGAGGCATTAAATACAAATATGTAGTAGGCAGTAGAAATGAGCCAAAGAGATGGACGATAGCAGGACCCAGTTGTGACAGTTTTGATGTCATAGATCGAGATGTTGAACTTCCTGAACCGGAGATTGGAAATCTTATTTTAATCCTATCCGTTGGTGCCTATACTATATCTTATGCTTCAGAATTTAATGGCTTCCCTATACCTAAAACTGTCCTAGTTTAATGATAACTATCAGGGGATAGTCAATTCAGAATTAATAAAAATGTATAATACGCTATTAATTCATAGATAGTTTTCTTAGACTAAAGCTTCAACTACTAAGGGTAAGTAATAAAAAATATTCATTTTAGAATAATGCGATCTCTTTTTTATAAAATTCAGAGAAATCCTTTATTAAAGAGTAAGAACAAACAAAGTCTTTCAGCTTTTAAGTTGTATATTGTAAATAGTAAGTTGTAAATAGTAAGTTGTAAATAGTAAGACTTATAATGAGGTTTAGATGGGTATTAAAAGGAAGGGGTATGTGCAAGTCTACACCGGTGATAGTAAAGGTAAGACTACAGCTGCTCTTGGACTTGCCTTAAGATCAGCTGGTGCAGGTCACAAAATATTCATCGCTCAATTCATAAAAAAAGGTAGAAGTAATGAGCATAAGGCTCTGGAAAGATTTAAAGACCTTATTGAGATTAGACAATATGGTACAGGCTTCATAAAAACAGAAGAACAATTAATTAGAGCAAAGAGTGTAGCTTTAAGAGGACTTGAAGCGGTGAAAAAGATTCTAAGAACCGGCAATTTTGATATGGTTATTCTTGATGAAATAAATATAGCCCTTTTCAAAAAACTCATTCCATTAGAAGAGGTCTTAAAAATGATTGAAGATAAGCCAGACCATGTAGAACTGGTCTTGACAGGGAGGTATGCTCCACCTGAGATTATTGAAAAAGCTGATTTAGTCACAGAAATGAGGGAGATAAAGCATTATTTTAAGTCAGGCGTTAAAGCCAGAAAGGGAATAGAATATTAATTGCCAATGAAAAAAAATCTCCGTATAGGGTTTACAACTGGCGCTTGCGCTACAGCAGTTGCCAAAGCTGCTACACAGCTTTTAGTTAAAATTATATCCCATGAAATTAAAGGAGTTAATCCTAAAGAGATCTCAGAATCTATCGAAAAAGTAGATCTACTTTTACCGGAAGGTTTAAAGACATCTTTTAAAATCAATAGAACTGCTTTTTCTAAAACGAACTCTAAGATAATAACTCAAGCATCAACAATTAAATTTGCAGGCGATGACCCTGATGTTACCAATGGTGCGGAGATTATAGCTCAAGTTATTTCATCCAGAGAAGATCTAAGATTTCTTAACAAGGATCCTAATGGTGAGATTTGTAGATCCAGTGAAAGAGCAGAGGAATCTGTGATTATTATTGAAGGAGGAGGTGGTGTCGGTGTTGTGACAAAACCTGGACTTCCTGTCCCTGTAGGAATGTCAGCTATAAATCCTATCCCACAGAGGATGATCAAAAGATCAGTCATAGAGGCTTTAGAGGATCTTAAAGACATGGGTATTAGGATTTACAATCTAAAAGTTATAATATCTGTAACAGATGGTGAAAAGCTTGCTCTTAAAACATTAAATCCCCGTCTTGGAATAGTCGGGGGCATCTCAATATTAGGCACCACAGGTGTAGTGAAGCCTCTATCTGCAGAAGCATGGACAGCAACTATTTCTACCTCAATGAATGTAGCAAAAGCCTCAGGTTGTGAAGATATTGTTTTATCTACGGGCAGAGTATCCGAAAAAGCCCACATGAAAAGATTTAACCTACCTGTAGAATCCTATGTGATGATGGGAGATTATCTTGAATTTTCACTTCTTGAAACCAGAAGACATAATTTTAAAAGGATTCATTTATCAGCTCAGTGGGGGAAATTTCTAAAGATTGCTATGGCTATACCTCAGACTCATGTTAGATATGGAGCCATAGATATAAAAAAAACCCTGAGATTCTTTGAAGAGATTGGTATATCTATCCCTAAGGCTTATGAGCTCAATACTGCGAGAGAGCTTTTTTACCATATAAATTCTATTTTTGCTGAGCCACTGGCACCCCTGAGGAAAGTCTGTATGTACGCAAAGAGGTATGCTCAAGAGGTTACAGAAGGAACACCTGTTATATGTCATCTTGTTGATTATGATGGAGAGATTATTTTGAGTGTCTAAAAGCATCTATGTTTGATCTTTTGATAATATCCTTCTGACTTAACTCTTAAATATTCTCATCTTGAGTTTATCTTCAATTAAATTTGAGCCTTGATATTGCCAATTACTTTTAGAGTAAGAAAAGGAGGCACTCCAAAAAAGTATAAAGGTAAAAATTATTTTAGTGAACAGGATCCCTATTACCCCCTTTTTAAAGATAAAATTTTTGGTACCAATATAGTATTCATACAAAAAGTATTTGTAAAAGGGGTGCCACAAGAATGAAGAAAAAGCTATTTTATAATAGAAGATTTTTATATTTTGTTGTGGCGAGTTTTTCTGCTAAAGTAAGTTCCTCAGGGGAAGGAGTGGCTTTTATAAAAGTTATATCGAAAACCCTCTCAAAGGCTTTACATATACTTGTTTTAAGAGTTTCTAAGTTGAATTCAAATGTTAGATCCCTAATAGTAGGAGTTTCTATCATTGACACTTTATGATCATTAAAAATATTTTTGAGCTTCTCATTATCAATAGTAAAGGGTATCGAACCCTGTTGTAAAAAAGCCTTTTTTGTCCTCTTTTGAGCTGATCCAACTATCTTATATCCACGATATGTTATTTCACTATAAGATACTGAATTAAAGCAGAATGGCGTTTGTTGTCTTTCTATAGATCGCTTAGATTCACAAAATTCAACGTCTATACCTAATGACTTGAAAGCAGTTACAAGAGCTTTACTTATCTGATAATAAGTTTGGAAAAGTCCATGAGAGAAAACCCCTTCGTTAAATGCAGAGACGCTATAAGTTAACTCTTCTTGATGCAAGACACCTCTACCCCCTGTAGGTCTTCTGATGACGGGTATACCGATTTTTTTACAATATGGAAAATTAATGGAGTTTGTTCTTTGGAAAAGCCCTATAGTTAGACTCGTTTTGTTCCAACCATAAAATCTAAGAGTGGGACTTGACTTTCTATCTTGTATAAAATGAAAAATGGCTTCATCAAGAGCCATATTGAAGCTTGGATTACAATTGCCAGAGTCAATAAGACGCCATCTTGATAGCATTTTTAATGGTTCAATGAGAGAAGTTAACCCACAACATCAAGAGTTCTAACTTTGAATGATACATCCAGTTCTTCAGCTATCTTCCTGCATCTTTCTATATCAACACCTTCTACATCTACTATCGTTATTTGTACCTTTGGTATATATTTTTTTGCCTCCTTTACAAAGTTTATTATCTCTTTGTAAGCGTCCTTAAATATTGGCATGCAAAGGCGATTATATGTCTCTTCATCCTGGGCGTTGAGGCTGATTGAAATCGAATCAACGAGACCTTTCAGTTCTGGAAGAATATTTCTTTTGTTAATAAGATTGCCCTGTCCATTTGTGTTGATTCTGACAAAGCCTTTGTTTTCTTTAATCCAAAGGGCGACTTTTTTTACAACTTCTAATCTTAACAATGGTTCACCATATCCACAGAAAACAATCTCTTTGTAGTCAGTAGGATTACCGATAGCTTTTATTAAATCTTTTTCGGTGGGTTCATTTTTTAATCTTAGATTATGTCCCTTTACATAGTCAGTATGAAATTTTACACAGAAACTACATTCATTAGTACAATTGTTTGTTATGTTCAGGTATAGGTTGTCTCTGATTTTATAAGCTATTACACCGTTAGAGAGTTCTCTTAACTTAAATAATCTTTTTGCATTAACAGAGGTAATTCTTATAATGTCTTCTTCTGAAATTCCTCTCAGTTTTGCTAAGAAGCGGGCAGTATGAATAATATAGGCAGGTTCATTCCTTACCCCCCTGAAAGGTTCTGGGGTTAAATAGGGAGCATCAGTCTCTATCAAAAGATAATCATCAGGTATTAATTTTGCGATAGATTGTAATTTTGTAGCATTCTTATATGTGATAGGTCCAGCTATTGAAATAAAAAATCCGAGCTCCATGACTTTTTTTGCCATATCTATATCGCCAGAGAAACAATGCATTACACCTTTATTTACACCGGATCTCTTAAGTATTTCTAATGTATCAGTTTTTGATTCCCTACTATGAATCACTACAGGATAATCGATCTCTTTTGCATAAGTTAATTGTTTTATAAAGGCTTCTTTCTGGATATGTTTCGGAGAATGGTTATAGTGGTAATCAAGACCTATCTCACCGATAGCCAAAACCTTTTCTTTTCTTGATAGCCTCTTTATGAGTTCAAAGGTTTCCTCTGTGAAATCTTTTGCATCATGAGGATGAAATCCAACAGTTGCGTAGACAATATCATACTTTTCTGAGAGCTCTATTGCTTTTTTATTACCTTCGAAATCTGAACCAATAGTTATGATAGCTTCCAAACCAACTTCTTTTGCCCTTTTGATAACCTCCTCTCTATCTTCATCAAAAGGTTTCATTTCTAAATGACAATGGGTATCAATCATGGCTCCGATCTAAACCTCTTTAAGTAGATTTAATATTGAATCGATATTTCTATACTCTATCTCACCTTGCTGTTTATTGATTAGATTTTTCCATTTCATTTTCCCCGATTCTAATTCATCTTCCCCTAAGATAAAGACAAATCTTGCTCTGAGTCTGTCAGCTTTCCTCATCTGGCTCCTTAATGATGAACCGCCATAGTGTATTTCAACCATAAAGCCCTTTTCTCTGAGAGATTCAGCTATCTTCAAACCTTCTATCTCACATTTTTTACCAAGGCTTGCTATATACAGATCAGGAATAGGGATAGGAGGTTCCTGTTTATTTTTTAATAATGTTATTAATCTTTCCATCCCTATGGCAAAACCTATAGCAGGAGTTGGAGGTCCCCCAAATTCTTCGACTAATTTGTCATACCTTCCACCTGCTGCTACCGCTTTTTGTGCTCCAAGATGGAAGCTTGTAGCTTCAAAAACGGTCTTAGTATAATAGTCGAGTCCTCTTACAAGATTAGGATTAATAGTATAAGGTATTTGAAGATAAACAAGTCTTTCTATTAGTTCTTCATGGTGCTTTTTGCAATCCTCACAAAGATAATTCATTAGTGAAGGAGCTTCTTGTCTTGCTTCTATACATCTGTCTACTTTACAATCAAGAATTCTTAGTGGATTTAAGTTATAACGCCTTTGACAATCTGGGCAGAGGTTCTCCAAATTCTCTTTGAATGACCATAATAGAATCTCTTTAAAATCTGATCTACATTTTTGACAACCTATAGAATTTAACTCGAAGATTATGTCATTGAGCCTTATTTTTTTAAAGAAATTATAGAGCAATGATATTACTTCAGCATCTATTGTGGGATGGCTCTCCCCAAAAGCTTCTATTCCTATCTGATAAAATTGCCTGAATCTACCTTTTTGTGGTCTTTCATATCTAAACATTGGACCAAAGTAAAAAAATTTTTGTGGTGAGGGAAGATTAAATAAGCTATGTTCTATATAACATCTCACTGCTGAGGCTGTCCCTTCTGGACGCAGAGTAATACTTCTACCTCCTTTATCGGTAAAAGTGTACATCTCCTTTTCTACTATATCAGTAGTCTCTCCAATACTTCTTGTGAAGACTTCTGTATATTCAATAATAGGGGTTCTAATCTCCGAATAGCCATAAGCTTTAAATAACTCTTTTGCTGATGACTCCACTTCTTGCCATATGTATATATCAGGGGAAAATATATCGTGAATGCCTTTGGGAGCTCTATATTCCAAATTGTTCTTCTCCTTCTCTTTCTTTATCGAATTCAAGCATCTTAGCGTGGCTCTCTATTAATCTTTTAAGTTCTTCTCTAAAATGTCTTCTTATACCTTTAAGATCAATTATATCTTCGTGTATTTTGATAACTTTTTCCTGGGCACTTTGAATGATTCTTTCAGCTTCCTGTTCTGCTTCTCTTTTGATCAATTCAGCCTCTTTTATCGCGTTTGTTTTATATTGCTCAACCATTTGTTGTGTAACAATCAATGTTTCTCTGAGGGTCGCTTCTATCTTACGGTATTCGTTAAGTTGTTCTTCTGCTCGACTTAATTGATCCTTTATGGTTGCATTTTCTCTGATAAGTTCCTCAAAATCTTCTCGTATTAACTCTAAAAATGAACTGACTTCCTCCATATCGAAGCCTCTGAACTTGATGCGAAACTGTTTGTTCTGTATATCATTAGGTGTTATACCTCTCATATCATTGACCCTCCCTTAATTTTGTAACCAAGTTCGATAATAGATTTTATAATAAACTGCTGTATGAAAATTATAATCAGTACAACAATTAAAGGAGAAATATCGATTGGACCTAATTTTGCTCCAATAACTCGCCTAATGGGTCTGAGAGCTGGTTCGGTGGCTCTATACAATAATCTTACAATTGGATTGTATGGATCTGGATTCACCCAACTGACCACAGCGGCTATTATTATAATCCACTTATAGATCATAAGTACAAAATCTATCACATTGGCAAATGCTAATAAAAAGTTACCTAAAATAAACATTCTACCTCCTTCCCAATTCTTTGCTCCTATTAAAGGCAGACTGTAAAGCTTCTGTAACTATGCTCTGGAGATTCATATGTTGAAAAGTGAGTAGCCCCGCTGCTGTTGTGCCACCTGGAGAAGTTACCATTTCTCTGACCTTTCTCAATGGTATGCCATTTTCTAAAAGTCGTGAGGTTCCTATTAATGTTTGTATTGCAAGCTCTTGTGCATTATCATAGGCAAGACCTAATTTTTCGCCAGCGTTGATTAAACATTCTATGAAATAAGCAATAAAAGCTGGTCCACTGCCAGATAGGGCTGTGACTGCATCCATCTTTTCTTCAGGTAGGTGCATAATTTTACCGATGGACATAAATATCTCTCTAACAGGTGTAACTATCTCTATAGGCAAACAAGAGCACAGTGAAATAACGCTAACACCTTCTTGAACGAGCGCTGGGGTGTTAGGCATTACTCTGATTAATCGGGCAGTTTTGAGTTTTTCCTGTAAATAAGAGAGGGTTATTCCAGCTGCAATAGAGACTATAATTTTTGTGTCGCTTATGTTCTCTTTAATCTCTACCAGTACTTCTTCAATATTCTGTGGTTTAACTGCAAGAATTATAATATCAGCTTCTTTCACTAAATATTTATTATCAAAAAAAGTTTTCACATGGTAAGTCTCTTCTAAATATTTCCTTCTCTCATATCTTGGTTCTGAGACAAGAATATCTCTGCTTTTATATTTTGAATCCAGAAGCATCCCCTTGATTATTGCTTCCGCCATGTTGCCACCACCGATAAAACCAATCATTAGGAACCTCCTTATTAATAGATAAAGCTATCAAAAGTCTATAAAACTGCACATTTGTGTTTTTAAAATTTGCTGACTATGATATTTTAACTTATAAATCTCTATGATAAATCCATAGGGCGAATCTGTCATCTCTAAGGTATTAATTGGTGGTATTCCTAAATTTATCTATTCTTTTAATTTTAATATGTCTTCTAACTTTCAATCTCCTAAAGAACTTTTATACGGCTTATTTTAGTTCCAATATTTTGGAGAATTTCTCCCAAAAATTGAAAGAAATCTTCTATTCATCAGTTATTATTTTGGGTGGGTTCAATATTTTCCATAATTGATTGAACTTCATCTTCAACTTTTTTAAGTCTACTTAAACAAAATTTATATAGGTAGTCAGCTCTTTTAACCTTTTCAGTTAAAGTATCAACATCAATCTCGCCACTCTCCATTTCTTTGATGATCTTCTCTAATTCAGCTAATGCTTCAGCGTATGTAAGTTCTTTTTCTTCATTCATCAATTTTACTCCTTAAATAAGAAAATGGGATTATTCACAGTATTTTTTAGGTCTTTAATTTATATTCTATAAGAGGCTTATTCTCTTTCACAAACTAAAAGGCAACTCTTTGGTACTTCTTATCTTCGACCGTTTTCATTATCTTTTTTAAGGCAAGTTAAATAGTCTCTCTGGTTTAAGCCAACCATTTATAATCTTACCAACCCCTATGACTTCCCCTTCCTGATTCTTAACTTTAATAAATTCTAAATTCTCCTGCCGACTTTCTTTTTTATGTGGTCTATCGAGTTTGATGGGATTACCATTTTTAAATCTTTTAGTAGAAAAAGATTCTTTAAGTACTATCTCTGGCATGTGCATTAAGGCTTGATCTATTGAGTAAAATGAATCTTTTTTATCTGGTAATTCTTCTAATTTAGAAGAATTTGAGATCGTAAAGTGCCCTATTCTGGTTCTTTTGAGTTCTGTTAGATGGGCACCTATGCCAAGTTTCTGCCCTATATCATGGCAAAGGGAACGAATAAAAGTCCCTTTTGAGCAAACAACCTTTATTGTAAGAAAGGGTTGTTGATACTCGACTAAATCTATAGAGTTTATAAACACTTTCCGCGGCTTTAAATCTATGCTCAAGCCTTTACGGGCATACTCGTAAAGAGGTTTGCCTTTAATCTTTATAGCGGAATAGATGGGTGGGATCTGTTCAATGTAGCCGATAAATTCATTTATAGTCTCTTTTATCTCCATTAAGGAAATTCTAAAGTCTGTAAAAGTGCTTAGAATTTTTCCCTCGCTATCATAAGTATCTGTAACTTCACCTAATTTCATTGTAGCTATGTATTCTTTATCGAGGCATAGGAGAAAATTGGAGATTTTTGTAGCCTCATTAAAGCATATTAAAAGTATACCTGTTGCAAGAGGATCGAGAGTTCCAACATGGCCAACTTTTTTTACTTTGAACAGCTTTTTCAGGATTGTAACTGCTTTGTTTGAGGTTATCCCTCTTTCTTTATTGAGATTTAAAACCAAATTCATAATGTCTTGAACTTTCCAATCCCCCTAAGTTCAATAACGAAAGAGAAATTATATTCAGAAGGTCTATTTGGATCACCAGGTTTTCTAGAGAAAAATGCATTTATTGCCCAGCATTGCTCCTGATAGTAAGTTTTGAATAAAAACTCACGAAAACCACCACCTTTGCCATCGTAAGACATATTTGCAGAGATATTTAATTTTGGGGATAGAACTTTATCGAATCCAAAAGCTAAGAACTTTATATCATCATCATAGCTATATCTTTTAGCTGTATGGAAACTTAAGGTATCATCGATTTTAAAATGAACAAATGAGTTTAACCTTTCTGTTCTATTTTTTTTAAAATTTTGAATAGTTTCAAGTCTAAAAATTATACTGGGGCTCATTATTGATGCCTGAAAAATCGAAGGATTTAATGAGTTTTCTATAAAATCATAGGGTTGAATAATACGAAGATAAGCTGATAAGTTCTTTTTTCTTAGAGAATTTAAAATAGAGATTTCAGCTACAGAGGTTTCTTTTATAAGCTCGACTAAATCAAAAACAGGTAAATCCTTTGTCTTTGGTGAGGATTTATAGCCTAAGGATAAATCGATATTATGAGTGAAATTACTATAAATCTTATAAAAAGTAGAAAAAGCCTCAGCCTTATATGTAAAGGTTCCTCTCTGGGTTGTTGAGCTCTGGGTTTTAGCGGGTGAAAAACTATAGGCTGTTTGAATAAGGGAAAGGCTTTGTAAAAGTCTAATAGTATCACCAAATGAATGGGAAATTGAAGGATTTATTAATAGTCTTTGACCCTTTAACTCATCGTCCTTGATGAAGTTGATAAAACTTGTATTAAAAGAAAAAAGTAGAGGTCCCATATTTATAGGATTCATTACATACCCTATTGCTGGAGCTTTTAAAATATCTTTCATATTATTCCCAAGGTCTTGCCAATATTGACTCCCAAAGTAAAGACGAGAATCTTTGAAAGAGATATTGAACTCCGCTGAAGACTGTAAAAAACGATTTATATTAGATAATCCTGCTAAATTAGTCATTCTCCCTTCAGAGTTGTAACCATATTCTTTATAGAAGTTAGCGTCGTTAATGTAATTTACATCTACAAATCCAGATAATCTTCGAATAGAAAAAAAGCCGTCTCCTTTTAAGGCGAAGAAGTCTTTTTGATAGATACTGTCTTTCAAATGGTAAATTTGCCATCTTTTTAAACCTGTCAAGTCTAAATATCTAAATTCTATACCCTTACCAAGTCCTCTCCGACTTAAATAATCAAAGTAAAATGTAGCGTCTTTATCTTCATCAATAGCCCAAAAATAGGCTGGACTAAAAATAAAGCCCTTTTTCGAGCTTGACCCTATTAGGGGCATTAAAAAACCGCTCTGTCGTTCTTTAAGTATGGGTAACCAAACAAAAGGGCTATAAAGGATTGGAAAGTTTTTTACATTATAAGTTACATCTTTTGCTTTAAGACTTTCACCTACTTCTATGTAGACATCTTCACCTGTGAAACACCAGTCAGGTCTCTTTGTTTCCTTTTCTTCTTTTTTTTCGAAGTAATTATAGGGAAATTTATTAGGCACTAAATATGGCTCAGTATTACAGGTAGTGAAGGTTGCCTTAAATAAGTAATAGGATTTTACCCCTGTTTTTAAGATCCTTTTCCCATAAATCCAGTAGTTGTCTTTTTTGAAAAAAATTGTTGCTTCTTGTATTTCTCCAGTCTCAGTCTCAATATTTAACTGGGCCTTTTCTGAGGTAATGATTACCTCTCTGTCTTGATAAATTATGGAACCCTCGAGGAATGCTTCAGAGGTATTTTCATAGAGGATTACCTTATCAGCGGTAATAACCATGTCGTCTTTTTCAATTCTAACATTTCCTGTTGCTGTATAAATACCTTTTTGGGGGTCATAATCAAGCTCCTTAGCCTTCAATAAAACTGCAGAACTATCGTGCACTTTTAGAAATAAGATTATAGTCAACAAAGCAATGAAAATAAATGATTTAAAAGGGGGCATATTTTAAAGCAAAACTATTCAAATCTTTTCTCTTAAGTCACCTAAGGTTGATTTTTCTCCTAATACTTCCAGTGCTTCTCCTATTGTATAAAAAGATCCTGTTATAAGGATGAGAGGTTTTTTATGCTCTGAAGAGGTTATCTTAAAATTCATAGATTTAGCAGATCCAATCGCCATCTCTATAGCCTCTTTAACAGTAAATGCAATTTTGGAATTATAGCCTTCTGCAGATGCAATCTCAGAAAGCCTTTGGGGCGGCGTCGCGCGCCCATAATTAGGTGCAGTAAATATTATTTCAGAAGATAATGGCAACAAAGGGGTTAAGATGCCATAAATATCTTTATCTGACATAACTCCTATAACAAGTATTATCTTGTATTGAGGTAGAACTGTTTTTCTAAGAAAGTTAGATAGTTTCTCAGATGCATCGGGGTTGTGAGCACCGTCGATCATAATTAAAGGGTCGTGGTTTAAGAGTTCAAGCCTTCCTCTCCAAACAGTTTTAGCAAGACCCTTTTTAATAGTTTTAAAGATATCCTCAGATGAGTCTTCGGTATACTTCTCTAATAATAATTTACAGGTCTTTACTGCAACAGAAGCATTTTTAAGTTGGTGATCACCTGCTAAGGGAACATATAGATTGGGATAAATAGTTGATAAACTTGTAAGTTTAGAATCTAAAAAGTCAAAGGTTATCCCTTTGATATCAGAGTTGATTATATTACCGCTGAAATCTAAACCGTATAAATACAATTTTGCAGATTGCTCGGAAGCTCTCTTTTTTATTACAAATTCTGCCTCTTTCTCTTGTGCTGAGGATACCACAGGTACTCCTTTTTTAATGATGCCGGCTTTTTCATAAGCAATTTCAGTAAGGGTATTACCAAGGAATTCCTTGTGGTCATAACTTATTGTAGTGATTACAGAAACCTCAGGTGTTATTACATTTGTGCAGTCAAGCCTTCCCCCCATCCCTACCTCAATTACGCCCCAGTCAATTTTCTTTCTACTAAAATAGAGAAAAGCCATTGCTGTGACAAATTCAAAAAAAGTGGGTGGGTGA
>FMJZ01038366.1_pt1 | contig 18146 bp, 14 predicted proteins | sample 1987881 | NCBI WGS metagenome assembly FMJZ01 (sample SAMEA4378227, study PRJEB15110) | soil metagenome | biome: soil; feature: Field; material: Soil | place: India | collected 2015-03-11 | depth 0 m
GGGCGCACGGCCGTGCGCCCCTACGAGTGTGCCCGCCGCGCCTGGAATCGCCCGCAATGGCGGAATGGTGATGCCGGCGTTGCCCGCGGCACCTCGGGTTGCGTGTGGCGGTGCTCACCGATACCAAGTGGGGCCATGTCGCAGGATAATGGTTTCAAACGGTTTCAAGGGACCCCAGGTTACATTGCCTCGCCGGCCCTCGTGGATGCGGTGAACTGTGCCATTGCCTTGGAGCGACCGCTGCTCATCAAAGGCGAGCCCGGAACGGGTAAGACGGTTCTTGCCCGCCACGTGGCCGAAGGGCTCGGGCTGAAGATGCTGTCGTGGCACATCAAGTCCACCAGCAAAGCCGCGGAAGGCCTGTATGTTTACGATACGGTGCAGCGCCTCAACGACAGTCGCTTTGGCACCGGCGACGTGTCGGACATTCGCCGGTACATCAAACTGGGCCCGCTGGGCCAAGCGTTTGCCTCCCCGGAACGCGTGGTGTTGCTCATCGATGAAATCGATAAGGCCGACCTCGAGTTCCCCAACGACTTGTTGCGCGAACTGGACGAAATGCGCTTCACCATCGTGGAGACAGGCGAGGAGATCGTGGCACGCCACCGCCCGATCGTGATCATCACCTCCAACAACGAAAAGGAACTTCCCGACGCGTTTTTGCGCCGCTGCATCTTTTACTACATCGAGTTCCCCGACCCTGCGCTCATGCGGCGCATCGTGGCCGTGCACCATCCGCACCTCGACGCCAAGCTGTTGGACCAGGTGCTGATCAAGTTTTACTGGCTCCGCGAGCAGCCGGAGCTACGAAAGAAGCCATCGACCTCGGAACTCATCGATTGGATCGCTGCCCTGGTGCGGGCCGGTGTGAGTATCGAGAAAGTGGAGCAACATATCCCGTTCGTGGGAGCGCTCCTGAAAAAGGAACAGGACGTGGACGCCTTGCTCCGGTACGACGCAGCGGGCGGGCGTTTCCCCAAGTCGTGGTCCGAACTCGGGCCACGATACAACCAGTAACCTGCTCTGCAGTGGCGAGGCAGGGCCATGTTCCTCGACCTCTTTTACGGCTTGCGCGAGGAAGGGGTTCCGGTCGGCATCCAGGAATGGATGACGTTTCTCGAGGCCCTGGAAAAAGGCCTGCACGGGTCGAGCTTGCTCGGCTTTTACCAACTCGGTCGTGCTTGCTTGATCAAAAGTGAAACTTACTTCGACGCTTATGACCGCGTGTTTGCCCGAGTGTTCCGCGGAGTCGAGGGATCGCTCGGCGACGAGGTGGTGGAGAAGGTTCTCGACTGGCTGCGCAATCCCAAAAACTTTCCGAACTTGACTCCCGAACAGCTCGCTCAGTTGGAACGCTTGAGCCACGATGAACTGATGCGGCGCTTCCTCGAAACGTTGGAAAAGCAAACCGAGCGACACGACGGGGGAGACAAATGGATCGGCACGGGCGGACGCTCTCCCTTTGGTCACTCTGGGCAACACCCCACGGGAATCAGGGTCGGCGGGCCGCCGCGCAGCCGTTCGGCGATGAAGGTGGCAGAGGAGCGCCGCTTTCGTGACTATCGAACAGACGTCAGCCTCGACGTGCGGCAAATCCGGGTGGCGTTGCGCCGGCTGCGCCATCTGACGCGTAGCGGCGAAGCCACGGAACTCGACCTCGACCGAACCGTGGATGAAACCTGCCGCAATGCCGGCGAGATCGAACTGATTTTTCGGCCGCCACGGCGCAACGACGTGCGCTTGCTCTTGCTGATGGACGTCGGCGGTACCATGGATCCGTACTTCGAACCGGTGAGCCAGCTTTTGACCGCGCTGCACGAAGAACGCGGCTTGCGCGCGTTCGAGGCCTACTACTTCCACAACTGCGTTTACGATCACGTCTATAACCGGGCACGGATGTTTCGTTCCGACGCTGTGCCCACGGGCGACTTACTGCGCCGCCTGGATCATCGGTGGAAAGTGATGATCGTGGGCGATGCATCGATGCACCCGGCAGAGCTTCTCGAACCCTACGGGAACATCGACCCACGCCGGGTTTCTGCTACCCCGGGCATCGTTTGGCTGCAGCGCATCGCCTCGCACTTCGAGCGTTCGGTTTGGGTGAATCCGGAGAAACCCGCGTACTGGGACGCCGATACCTGCCGGATCATCCGCAAGCTGTTCCCCATGTTTTACCTGAGCGTTGACGGCCTGACCCAAGCGGTGCAATCTCTGGTGGGCGCAAAAACGGCTGCAACACCCCTTGGATAGCGGCCGGACAAGTTTGCCAACGAGGAGGATGTACCATGAAGTTGTGGAGCGAGAGTTTTACGGATGGCGGGCGAATTCCCGAACGCTGCGCTTTTGGCAAGTACCATCCCCAAACCCATGTGGAGCTCAGCGACAACAAAAACCCGCACCTTGCCTGGTCCGACCTGCCTCCGGGGACGAAGTCTCTGGTGCTTCTTTGCCACGACTCCGATGTTCCGAGTCGTGCCGATGACGTGAACAAGGAAGGAGTTACTGTGCCCGCTTCGCTGCCGCGGGTGGACTTCTTTCACTGGGTCTTGGTGGACTTGGCTCCAACGATCGGGGAAATTGCCGAGGGCGAGTTTTCTAACGGCATCGTCCCCCGCGGAAAGCCTGGCCCTGAAGGTCCGCGTGGCACCCGGCAGGGAATCAACGACTACACGAACTGGTTTGCCAACGATCCCCAAATGGCAGGCGATTATTATGGATACGACGGCCCCTGCCCGCCGTGGAACGACGAAATCGTTCACCACTACCACTTCACACTCTATGCAACCGACTTCGATCGCTTCCCCCTGACGGGCAAGTTTGCCGGCGGCGACGTGTTGCGCGCACTCCAAGGGCACGTGCTCGCGCAGGCTCGGATTACTGGAGTTTACGCAATTAACCCTGCTGCCCGCTGACGTAGCCTACCCATCGAGCGGCACGCCCGCGCACAGAAACACCAGCACCAAACGGTGCCGCACCTGCAGTGGATCGCACGGCGCCGCGCCCGTGCCCGTAAGCTCCCCTGCGCTGACCGTGTACCTTTTACGATGGCATCGCTCCGGGCCGCAACCCGAACCACAAAGCGTATAGCGCGGGCAACAAGAGGAGCGTGATGATCGTCCCGACGGTGACCCCGCCAATCAAGGCGATGGTCATTGGCCCCCACAATGTGTCCGTGGCCAACGGGACGAAGGCGAGCACCGCGGCAGCGGCAGTCAGAACCACGGGCCGGGCACGCCGCACGGTTGCCTCGACGATCGCTTCGCGTGGGCTCATTCCAGCATCGAGGTTGTCATCGATTTGTTTGGCCAAAATCAGCGTGTTCCGCATGAGAATCCCGGCGAGCCCAACCATCCCCAGCATGGCCACGAAGCCTAGAGGCCGCTGGGTGAGGAGCAACGCCGGAGTTGCGCCAATGATGCCGAGGGGAGCGGTCGCCGCCACGAGAAGGGTGCCGCGGAAGGTGCGCATTTGCAGCATGATCACCATCAACATGAGCAAGAGCATGATTGGCTGCACGGCTTGGATGGACCGTTCGCCTTTTTGCGACTGCTCGACCGTTCCGCCAATGTCGATCCGGTATCCGAGCGGAAGACGTGATCGCAACCCGGCCAGGGCCTTCCATATTTGCCAGGTCACGTCTGTTGGTTGGGCACCACGCACTTCCGCATTGACGGCAATGAAAGGCTCGCGGTTGTAACGCTTCAAGACCGGGTCCTCGAAGTCGAGCTGCAATGTGCCCACTTGGGTCAAAGGAATCGAACGCCCGTCGAGTGTTTTCACTTGCAGCGTCGCCAGTTGCCCGTGGTCGACTCCCCGAAGGTAAAGGGGGACTCCACGCACATCCTCGCGTAGCTCCGTGGCCGGCAACCCAGCAAGTTCGAACTCGAGCTGTTGAGCCAACTCGCGCGGGGTAAGGCCAATGGCCCTCAGTCGCTCGCGGTCCACCACCCAGCGCAACACCGGCATGCGCTCTTGCCACTCCAGGTGGGCATCGACGATGTGGGGGTTTTGTGCCACCACCTCGCGCACCTCACGGGCAAGGTGCCGAAGTTCGGTCGGGTCTGGTCCGACCACGCGGAAACTCACGGGCCATTGTACCGGCGGACCGTACAGGAGCGTGTGCGCACGCACTCTTGCCTCGGGGAAATGCCCATTGGCCACTGCTTCCCGAATTGCGGCAAGGACCACGTCGCGTTCGTGCGCCGAGCCAGTGACCGCAACGACTTTTGCAAATGCCGGGTTCGGCATTTCCGGGTTCAAAGAAATGAAAAATCGAGGGGCACCGGCGCCCACGTACGCAGACAGGCTTCTCACTTCTGGTCTTTGCTGAAGGAAGCGTTCCACTCGTCGCGCGACGTCGTCGGTAACCTTGATGCTCGTACCTTGGGGAAGGTACAGGTCGACGATCACTTCCGGGCGGTCCGACGTTGGGAAGAACTGTCGCGGTACTGCCGTCCGCAGCACGATGATGCTCGCCGCCAAAATGGCAGCACTGATGAGCACCACGCTCAGCCGTCGTTTCACACACCATTCGATGGCGCGCCGTAACCTTCGGTAAACTGGGGTGTCGTACAACGAGTGCTCGGCCTGCTCGCGGTGGGGGAACTCGGGGAGGAGGGTAACCCCGAGATAAGGAGTGAACACCACGGCAACCAGCCAGGAAATCAAGAGGGCGTAGGCCAACACCCAAAACATGTTGCCAGCGTATTCGCCGACACCCGAGCGCGCGAAACCGATGGGCAAAAACCCGAGAGCAGTGACCACTGTGCCAGTGAGCATCGGAGCCGCCGTGACATTCCACGCGTGAGCAGCCGCCTGCGCACGCTCCCAACCCTGCTCGAGTTTGACCACTATCATTTCGATGGCAATGATCGCGTCGTCGACCAGCAGCCCGAGTGCCATGATCAAGGCGCCAAGCGAAATCCGATCGAGGTTGATCCCCGTGGCGCGCATGAGCACGAAGGTCAGTCCCAGGGTAAGAGGCACGGCAATCCCAACGATGATCCCCGCTCGGGGTCCGAGTGCCACAAGGCTCACGAGGGTGACCACACCCACAGCAAGAAAGAACTTGACCTGAAAGAGTTTTACCGCTGCCGCAATCGCGTGTGCTTGGTTCGTGACTTCGTCCAAATGCAAGCCGACCGGAAGGATCTCCTGCTGGTGCGCCAAGAAGCTTTGGAGCCGTTCCCCGAGAACCAAGCCGTTTTCCCCTTTGCGCATGACAACACCGAGCAGTACCGCATCCTTGCCGAACGCTCGTACCAAGTACGTGGGAGGATCCTCGTAACCACGCTCCACTGCAGCCACTTCTCCTAAGGTAACGAGCCGGGTGCCCATGCGGAGCGGCACGTTGCGGATGGATTCCAAATCGGCGAGGTCGGCTTCGACACGAAGCAGGATTCGCGGACCTCGCCCCTCGAACAAGCCCGACGGCATCAGGCGGTTGTACGCATCGAGCGCATCTTGTACCTGTGCCGGCGAAATCCCTAGCTGCGCCAGCCGAGCGTTGTCGAAGCGTACGAACACCCGCTCTGGCCGTTCCCCGAGGATGTGCACCTCTTGAACACCGGGAATGGCCTGGAGGCGATCGCGGATTCTCTCCGCCTCGCGCACAAGTTGCCGGGGTGCAAGCTCCGGAGCCGTGAGCGAGTAAAGGGCAAAGTACACGTCCGAAAAGTCGTCGTTGACCAACGGTCCCCGCACGCCCGGGGGCAAACGAGGAGCTTCGTCGAGCATCCGTTTGCGCACTTCATAAAAGAGGTCGGGAACCTTGGCCGAGGGTGTGTAATCGTGGAACTCGACAATAATGTCCACCCTACCCGGGCGGGCAGTGGTGTCCATACGGTAGAAGTACTCCACCTCCTGGATCCGCTTTTCCAAACGATCGGCTACCAGCTCTTGCATCTGCTGGGCAGTGGCGCCTGGCCACAACGCAGAAACAACCAGCGCGCGTACCGTGAATGCCGGGTCCTCGGCCCGCCCTAACGACCAAAATGCCGTAGCTCCGGCTACGGCCGTGGCCAGCAGGAAAAATAGCGTGACCGATCGCTCACGGACGGCAAGCGCGGAAAGGTTGAATGCAAAACGATTCATGGCGCCACTCGCACCGCTTGTGCCGGCTGGAGCAAATGGACGCCGAGCGCCACCACAACAGATTCCTCGGGTAACGAGGCCTCGAGGAACGCATACTCCTCGTCGATCCGTCGCACGCGCACCGGTACGAGTTCCACTTGCTGGTTACGCACGAGCCAAACGTGGGTGCCGTCGCCGTTTTCGAAAATTGCCGACGCCGGAACGCGTTGCAGAGCGCCTGCACCCTCGCGGAACACTAAGCGAACGGTCGCACCGAGGGGCAACGTTGCCGTGTCTCCCTCCAACGCAAACCGAGCTCGCCACGTTCGCGCCAGCGGGTCAGCACTCCCTGCCAGCTCTCGCAGAGAGGCTCGCCACTCGCGCGGATCACCCCAGACCGATGCGAGCGCCTCCGAGGGCGGATCCGCGTGACGGGTTTCCGGCAGAAAGACCTCTGCCTCCCTTGGACCATCCAGCGCGACGACGGCCACGGTTTGGCCTGGGGCAACAACTTGACCAGGCTCGGCATGAACTTCCGTGACCACGCCGTCGGAAGGCGCCTCGAGGTTGGTGTACGCGAGGAGGTTTTGTGCCTGAGCCCGCTGCGCTTCGGCTGCCCGTAGGCGCTCGCGTGCGGCGGTGGCGGCGGTCAGGGCAAGTTCGTAGGCTTGTTCGCTGACGATCTGTTGCTCCTGCAACGCTGCGGCGCGCGAGCGCTCGCGCTCGGCATGGTCGGCTTCTGCACGGGCAGCAGCGACCTGCGCCTCCGACGCCACGACCGCTTGCCGAACGTCGTGATCGTCCAAGCGGAACAACACTTGCCCAGCAGTGACCCGGTCGCCAGCTTGCACCAGTCGCTGCCGAATCTGGCCGCCAATCCGAAAGGCAACGGGCGTTTCGTGTCGCGCCCGAATCGTTCCGGATAGGCTCCAGACCAAAGGCTCCGCCGGTTGCACTTTGGCGACGCGGACTAGCGGTGGCAGCTCGCGCTCCCTTGGCGTGGTATCTTGGCTGCACCCCCACAGCCCGCCCACAAACATTGCGGTGCACAACACACTGTGCCAACAAAGCCGCCATCCACGATGCGAGTGCATGAGTTCGGCAAAAGTATATTTAAACGGCACCGTTCAGTAAATGACTAGAAAGAGTCCTGTGCCCGAGGCATTGCCGCGTGGCGGCCGGCGGTTGCGCCCAGCCCGAGGGCGTCCGCCAGACCCTGGCAAACGCGCGGCTATCTTATCTGCTGCCCAGCGGCTGTTCTTCTCCGGCGATCCTCGCGCGCTGCGCATGGAGCGAATCGCTCGCGAGGCCGGCGTATCGAAGGCGACGTTGTACGCGCACTTCCGCAACCTGCGCGCATTGCTGCGGGCAGTCATCCAAGGTCACCGGGCAACGATGACGGCTGCACTCGATCGGTTACCCCAAAGCACGGCAGACGTTCGTAGCTCTCTGGTGGAATTCGGTGAGGCCTTGCTCGAATTTCTTACCGGTACCGAAGCCATTGCCTTGCAGCGGATGCTGGCCGCAGAGCCCGCTTTGCGCCGCCAGCTCGGACCCTTGACTTACCGCGAGGGCCCAGAAGTCATGCGGGCTAAAGTCGCGCGCATTCTTACCGCCGCCGAGGCCCGCGGCGATCTTCGCCCCCACGACAGCCTGCTGGCAGCAGAGCAGTTACTAGGCATGTGGCTTGGCATGATCAACGTAGGACTCTTGATCGGGGGGAGGCAGCGCCCCACCCAGCGCGAACGCCAACGAGTGGTGCGGGAGGCGGTGGAGGTGTTGCTCCGTGCCTATGCAAACCCGGAGACCCATGGAGGCAGGCGAGAAGCAGGGGAGCGCGTTATTGCCTTGGAACGGTTGGGAAAGCCAAAGAGGCACCGGTGGTAGGCGCTAAGGACATGCCGAGAGCACCGAGGCTTCGGCCAAGCCGGTCAGCGACTGGAAAAGTGCGGCTTCAGCTTCTCGTAAATTGCCGCCAGGTGATCGGGCATCACTTTGACGCCGGCGACAACCGGCATGAAGTTGGTGTCTCCGGCCCAGCGGGGCACCACGTGCCAATGCAAATGATCTGCAAAGCCGGCTCCAGCGGCGGTGCCTAAGTTGAGGCCAATGTTCATTCCGTCGGGCTTGTAGATTTTTTGGAGGATGGCGGCGGCGCGTTGAACAGCGGTGATCAGCTCGCAGGATTCGCTCGGTGGTAGGCCGGCAAAGTCTGCAGTGTGGCGGCGCGGGGCAACCATTAAATGAGCCGTTGCGTACGGAAATTTGTTCAGCATGACCACGACCGGCGAGGTGCTGAGCACGTACTGTTCCTGCGGATCCTTGGCATCGCGGGCGCGACAAAAAATACATTCGTCGGGTTTCGGGCCCGTCAGATACACGCCGCGCCATGGGGCCCACAGAACGTCGACCACCCGACCCTCCGTCCTCCGTTTCCTCGTCGGCGACCGCCCAGTCCCTCTACCCACTCTGCGCCTTCATCGAGGTGCACGGGTGAAAGCGCGCCCTCGTTAAGCTTTGTCCGGCTTGCGGCCGTCAACCCGGAGCCGCAACTCCTTTCCCGCGCGGAAAAACGGCACCCGCTTTGGAGCGATATGGAGCGGAGCCCCGGTCTTCGGATTGCGGGCTTCGCGCCCTTGTCGCTGGCGCAACTGAAAGGTGCCAAAGCCGCGGATCTCCACCCGGTCGTTTTTCTGCAATGCTTCCACCATGCTTCGAAACACGGTGTGAACGACAAGCTCCAAGTCCCGTCGGGAACAGTAAGGAAAGCGGCGACCCAGTTCCTCGACCAGCTCTCTTTTGGTCATACCCGTTACTCCCCGGTTCAGCTGTGCCTGTGTAGGGATACTACTTCTTCTCCGTGTCCACCCGGAGCTGCTCCGCCATGATGTCCTGCAGGGAGAAGCGCCCTTGATTGCGATCCCGTTGCAGGTACGACTCCATTTCCAGGCGCTCTTCGGTGCGGCGCAGCGCACGAATGCTCAGGCTGATCTTACGGTCCTTCGGATCGACCAGAGTCACTTCCGCTTCCACTTCTTGGCCGGGTTGGAACAAGTCCTGAGGACGATCCACACGCTCGTGGCTCAATTGCGAAACGTGGATCAGACCTTCGACGCCTTCTTCCAGTTCTACGAATACGCCAAAGTCAGTCACGGAAGTCACCTTGCCACGCACGCGGCTGCCCACCGGATATCTCTGGGCCATGGTGGTCCACGGGTCCTCGGTAAGCTGCTTGACCCCCAGGGCCACTCGCTCGTGTTCGGGGTCGATGCTCAGCACCACCGCCTCGATCGTATCGCCCTTTTTGTAAAGCTCCGAGGGGTGCTTGATCTTTCTCGTCCAGTGCATGTCGGAAATGTGGACCAACCCATCGATGCCCTCGGCAATACCGACGAAGACCCCGAAGTCCGTGATATGTTTTACCACCCCGGTAATGCGCGATCCGACCGGATGGTTGATGCGCAGCAAATCCCAGGGATTCGGTACCGCTTGTTTCAGGCCGAGCGAGATGCGCCGGTTCGCCTCGTCTACGTCGAGCACGACCACCTCGACCTCTTGGTTCATCTCGACGATCTTCGAGGGATGCACCACCCGTTTGGTCCACGACATTTCCGATACGTGCACCAGGCCCTCCACGCCTGGCTCGAGCTCGACGAACGCACCATAGTCGGCAATGTTCACCACCCGACCACGCACCCGCGAACCGACCGGATAACGTTCACTTGCGCCCTGCCACGGGTCGGGCATGATTTGCTTCATGCCCAGCGACACCCGACCCCGGTCGGGATCGTACTTCAAGACCACGACCCGAACTCGCTCCCCGACTTTGACTACATCGGAAGGGTGGTTCACCCTGCCCCAAGCCATGTCGGTAACGTGCAGAAGCCCGTCGATTCCTCCCAAATCGACGAACGCTCCGTAGTCGGTGATGTTCTTCACCACCCCTTCGAGAATGACACCCTCTTCGAGCACTGCGAGGGTTTCTTTCCGCATTTGCTCTCGTTCTTCCTCGATCACCTTGCGGCGCGAGAGAACCACGTTGCCGCGAGCACGGCTGCACTTGATCACGGCGAACTGCATGCGCTGACCGATAAAACGATCGAGCGAGCGCACGGGGCGGACGTCAATTTGCGATGCCGGCAAGAAGGCGGGCACACCGACGTCCACCTTCAAGCCACCTTTCACCTTACCGACGATGGTCCCTTCGATGGTTTTCCCCGTCCGCTCGGCCTCCTCGATGTCGCTCCACACGCGCAGTTGTTCGGCTTTGACCCGCGACAAATAAACCGAACCTGTCTCGGCATCGACGCCAAGCAGGAAGACGTCGATTTCGTCGCCGGGGTGAACCTCTACGTTGCCTTCCCGATCGGTGAATTCCGCAACTGGAATGCTTCCCTCTGACTTGTAACCAATGTCTACCGTGACTGTATCATGCGAAACGTCGACCACACGACCACGAACGACCTGCCCTGGGCGAGGCGCACGGGCGCTTTGTTCAAAAAGCTCCCGAAAGTCGTTCTCGCTGCTGGACGCAGCTTCGTCTCTTGCTTGTTCCATGTACGGGTTACCCCCTGGGGCTGAACTCCGGTCCTTCATATCGTCACACCTATAGCGTTGCAAGTTCTGCACGACGCGCAGTAACGATGTCGTAGAGCAATTGCACGACTTCGTCGATGCTTTTGTCTGTCGTGTCCACGTACACGGCGTCGTCTGCCGGTTTGAGCGGAGCATGAGCGCGGTTGCGATCGCGGGTGTCGCGCTCGGCAATTTCACGGGCCACTTGCTCGATTTCGGCCTCACTGACCTCACGATGGAGTTCCGCAGCACGCCGACGCGCCCGTTCCCGCGGGGAAGCGTCGAGAAAGAACTTTGCCATCGCATCGGGAAACACCACGGTGCCGATGTCCCTTCCTTCCATGACCACGCCACCCTTGTCGCCAAGTGCACGCTGCTGCGCCACGAGATGTGCCCGCACCTGCGGCACGGCCGACACCTTCGATGCCCACTGGGCCGCCTCTGGCGTGCGAATGGCGTCGCTCAAGTCGCGACCATCAGCGTAAATATGGGTGCGCCCTTCCGGGTCGTCGCGAAAGCTGATGCGGGTCTCGCGGCACAGCCGCTCCAGTGCCTCGGCGTCGTTCGGATCGATGTGCCGTTCTGCGGCGAGGACGCCGATCACCCGGTACATGGCGCCGGTGTCGACGTACTGGAAGCCCAGCCGCTGGGCTAGTCGGCGACTGACCGTGCTCTTGCCTGCGCCGGCTGGACCATCGATGGCGACCACTACGGGCTTCATCCTTGCAGCGCCTCCAAGTGGGCAAAGTAGTCGGGAAAGGTCTTACCCACGCACTGTGGGTTGCGAATACCTATGCCGCTAACTCGCAAACCAATCAGAGCCAAGCTCATGGCAATGCGATGGTCGTCGTAGGTTTCGACCACCGCAGGGCGGATCGAGCTCGGATGCACGGTCAAGGAATCGGCTGCTTCTTCGACTTTCACTCCGAGCCGTGTCAGCTCCGTGGCCATGGCTCGCAGCCGGTCGCTTTCCTGTAGGCGCAAGTGTGCCACGTTGCGGATGGTTACCGGCCCACGGGCAAATGGCGCGATCGCGGCCAACGTCATGGCCGTATCCGAGATGGCATTCATGTCGATGTCCACTCCCCGCAGCTCACCGCTGCCACACACCTCGATGAAGTCGTCGCCGAATTGTACTTTGGCACCCATTTGCTGCAGCACCTCGGCAAAGCGCACATCGCCCTGCAGCGACCCGCGGTTGAGTCCAGGCACGCGCACACAACCACCGCAAAGTGCAGCCGCTGCCCAGAAGTAGTGCGCACTGGAGGCGTCGGGCTCGATGCGGTAATGCCGGCCAGCGTATGCCTGGCGGGCCACGCGGAACACCCCTTCGGCGGGGCGCTCTACTTTTGCGCCAAAGGCCTCCATGACCCGTATGGTCATGTCCACATAAGGTTCTGCAATTAAGCGGCCCACGAGCCGCACTTCCACTCCCTCTTGTGTGCAGGGTGCCACTTGCAAAATGGCGGAAAGGAACTGGCTACTCTTACTGGCGTCGAGAGTTGCTGCTCCGCCCCGCAGACCACTGGCAAGCACGATGACCGGCGGACAGCCATTGCCGTGTTCCGTATGCACATTTGCACCAAGCTGGCACAGGGCATCCAGCAAGGCTTGGATGGGACGCTGCCGCATTCGCGGCGATCCATCGATGCGAAAACGCCCGTTCCCCAAGCAGAGGGCGGCCACCAGAAAACGCATGGCGGTTCCGGCGTTGCCCACGAACAAATCCGCGCTACGCGCCGGAAAGCTGCCTGCCCCGCCACGCACCCGGAACAACGCGCTGGCACGGTCTTCCTCTACCGCAATGCCGAGGGAGCGCCATGCTTGCGCCATGTACAGCGTGTCGTCGCTGAATAACGCCCCTTCGAGGGTACTGTCGCCCTGTGCGAGGGCGGCCAGAAGTAACGCCCGGTTCGTGATGCTCTTCGAACCCGGAACCGTCACGACTGCATCGATCGGACGGGTGACAGGGCGGACCCAGTAGATCTCCTCGAGGCTCATGATTTTTCTTTGCTGGCGCGGAGCTGGCGCTGGTGTGCGCCGCGACTTTCTTCCAGCCAAGCGCGCAGTTCTTCCGGTGTCGCTTGGCAAATGGTGTGGCGTAACTCTTCTAGAGTAGCAAGGAAGTCTTCCACGGTCCGCGCAATGGCCGAGCGGTTTGCCACGAAAATATCTACCCACGTCTCGGCACTGCTCGCGGCAACCCGCGTCAGACTGGCGAAGCTCGGACCGGCCAAGCCTGCAGCCTCGGGCAAGTGCCGTTCGAGTGCACGGGTGGCGGCGAAGGCCAGCACGTGCGGTAAGTGGCTCACCCAAGCTAGCGCAGAGTCGTGACGATCGGGGCTCATTTCCACCACCTCCATCCCCACGGCTTCCCAGAGCGCACGCACTTGCAACACTGCCTCTGTGTCGCAACGGGTTCCCGGCGTGATCACGCAGCGCCGACCACGAAACAAATCCGCCGTTGCTCCTGCGACTCCGCTCGTTTCCGTTCCTGCGATTGGGTGCGCTCCGACGAAGCGGACTCCCGCCGGCAGCACAGGCTCCACGGTATCGAGCACATAACGCTTGACGCTACCCACGTCGGTGACCAACGCTCCGGGCGCGAGGGCATTTCGACACTGGGCCACCACCGGGGCCATGGCCCGTACAGGTACCGACAAAACGACCAAGTCCGCGTTGGCAACCGCCGCTTGCGGGTCGAGCGTATACGAGTCGATCACTTGCCGCCGTAACGCTTCTTCCAAATTCGTCAGGGAACGCCCCACGCCAACAACGTGCCCGAACAGCCCTGCCGCTCGGGCCGCGAGGGCGAGCGAGCCACCGATGAGTCCCACTCCGATCACGGCAACGCGTTCAAAACGCGGTGGCACGCAAACCTCCTGCCCGTAGCACTTGCTCCAGTGCGGCAATGCAACGCTCGTTCTCCGCCTGCGTCCCGACGCTGATGCGCACGTGCTCGGGAAATCCATACACGCCCATCGGCCGCACGATCACGCCTCGGCGCAACAAGGCTTCGTACACGCGCGCTCCGTTGCCAACTCGCACGAGGATAAAATTCGCCCAACTCGGTACGTACTCGAGCCCGAGGCGTTCGAATTCGTGGCGCAAAAATTCCATCCCCTCACGGTTCACGCGGCGGGTTCGCTCCACGTGCTCGTCGTCTTCCAAAGCAGCAATGGCGGCTGCCTGAGCCAGACTGCTGACGTTAAAGGGCGCCCGAACGCGGTCCATCAAGTCCACCAGCACCGGCGGGGCAACCCCGTAACCAATGCGCAAGCCGGCCAAGCCGTAAATCTTGGAAAACGTGCGCAGCGTCAGGAGCGCGCGTGTGGGCGCGTGACTAGACAGGGAATCCGGATAGCGTGGGTCGTCGACGTACTCGAAATACGCTTCGTCCATGACGACGACGACATCCTCCGGCACGCGGGCAAGGAACTCCTCCCATTGATCTCGAAAGAAAATGGTGCCGGTCGGATTGTTCGGGTTCGCGAGGAAGACCATGCGCGTTGCTGGCGTGATGGCGTCGGCAATGGCCTCGAGGTTGTGGGTGTAGTGGCGCAACGGGACCACGCGGGCCCGGCCTCCCTGCGCCTGCACGACGAGGCGGTAGATCACGAAGGCCTGATCTGCCATCACGGCTTCGTCGCCTTGTCGCAAAAAGGTGCGTACCGCCAGTTCGATTAGCTCGTTCGACCCATTGCCGAACACGATGGCATCGGGCGACACCCCGAGCTTCCGGGCGAGTGCGCGCTTGAGGTAGTAGCAACTTCCATCCGGGTAGCGGTGCAGTTGGCTCAGCGCCTCCTGGATGGCCGCTAAAGCGCGGGGAGAAGGCCCGAGGGGATTTTCGTTGGAAGCGAGCTTGATCGAGTCGCTAATCCCATACTCGCGCTCCAACTCTTCGATCGGTTTCCCCGGTGGGTATGGGGCAAGGGTCCGAATCCACTCGGGGGCGAGTTGGTCCAGTTTCGTCGTCATGGTTCGTCAGTCGGGCCGAGCGGCTGCGGGGTAAGAGCCCAAAACCTTGCAGAACAACGAGCGGCGTTCGACTTCGGCCAGTGCCTGAGCCACGTGGGGCTCTTGTACATGGCCCACCATGTCGAGGAAAAACAGATACTCCCACGGGCGGTTCCGCAGGGGTCGCGACTCGATGTTGCACAAACTCACGCCATGTTCCGCAAACGGCTGCAACACACGATACAGCGCCCCGGCTTCGTGGCGGGTCGAGATCACGATCGAGGTTTTATCCTCGCCACTGGGGCTGGCCAAGCCGTCGTGTCCCAGCACGAAGAAACGGGTGAAGTTATTGGCGAGGTCCTGAATGTTCTCGGCCAGAATGTTCAGATTGTAGTGCGCGGCCGCCAGTTTACTGGCGACCGCAGCAACGCCACGCTCCTTTTGGGCCCGTTGCGCTGCCGCTCCGGTGCTGGAGGCGCCCATTTGCGGAATGCCGGGCAGGTGCTGCTGCAGCCACAAGCGGCATTGAGCGAGCGCCTGTGGGTGCGCCACGACGAGCTTCACCTCCTCCAGCCGACTTACCCGCGAAAGCAGGCAAGGCTCGACGCGCAGCAGGATTTCCGCCTTGATCGTCAAGGGTGAATCGGCAAGCCGGTCGAGGGTGACCGCAACCACGCCCTCCGTCGAGTTCTCGACCGGTACCACGCCGTAATCAGCCCGATAATGCTCCACTTCGTCGAATACCTCGGGGATGGTTGGCACGGGAACGATATCGGCCTGGTTGCCGAACTGTTGAACGGCAGCTTGGTGGGAAAACGTTCCGAGCGGTCCGAGACAAGCGATTTTCAGCGGCTGTTCCAAAGCCAGGCAAGCGCTGATGATCTCTCGGAAAATGCTGCGTACTTGGTCCGCCCGCAGTGGGCCGGTGTTGGCCCGCTGCAAGCGAGAGAGAATGTACTTTTCCCGTGCCGGAGCGTAAACCGCGGCGTTCTGCCGCCGCTTCTGCTCGCCGATTTCGCGCGCTAAGCGCGCCCGGCGGTTCAATAAAGCGAGCAGTTTCTTGTCGATCTCGTCGATGCGAGCTCGTAGTTCCTCGATGGAAGTCGGTCTTCGCACTGTACCCTCTCGTTGCGGTTGACCGCTACCGCTCACCACTCGCTAGCGGTGCCCATTGTGGTTCGGTTGCGGCCCACATTCCCTCGCGCATTGACACGCTTCAGTGGCTCGGTCGCGTAGCCGATGCGCCGTAGAATTGCAACGCGATGTGCCCGTAGAAACTCGGGGTCGTTGCCGTGCGTGTGCCCCGCTCTGAGAGCCACCGCACACCCCGTGCAAAATGCTGCCACATCAGCGAAGACTCTGAGCAATCGAGCGAGACGAGAGGAGCCTTAGGGTTGGGCCTGTGGATGGGGCGCGTTGGACCGGCGCCCTTACTGTGGCGCTTTGCTTGTAGAGCGCGGCGGAAGGGAGCCCGGCCTCTCGGGCCGCGAGCCAACGAAGACGGGGTGCCGCTAGCCGGGCCACGGATGCTCTCTCCGCGAATCTTCCTGCTTGCATCGGGCGGCGCCGCCACGTAAGCACCGCCAAGGAGGAGGCCAAAGGTGGTGACCATCCGACGCGCGGCCTGGGTAGCTTTCGGTGTTGCTTTGTTCCTCGTGCCGCCGGCCTGGGCTGTGGGAAAGGCGTATCCCACGAACCGTTGTGTCGGTGCCAAGCTTCGTGCTGCGGCAGCGTACTGCCGCGCTGTTTCTCGCGCATGGGCTGCCTGGGAGGTTTCTCAGAACACTGCCAAGCGCGACGCGGCCATCGGCGAAGCAAGCACGTTGTTGAGCCAGCGCTGGGCCAGGGCGGAAGCGGCGGCCTCGGCTGAGGGGGTGGATTGCAGCGAGACCACGGCCACTGCCACGACGGCAAAGGCGACTGTCGATACATGGCTGCAAACGTTGCGCAGCACGATCGAGTCTGGCCTCGATTTGAACACGCTGGCTCACGCCCGTTGTAGTCGCGCGTTGCTTCGTGCAGTCGGAGCCAAGTGCCGGGCGTTTTTGGCTGCGGAGGCGGCGTTCGTGACCCGGCTCGACCGTGACCCCTCGCGCAGCAAGCGTGCAGAGAAAAGAAACCGGGCAGTAACGCGGTTTACCAACGCGTGGACGCGGGCCACCCGAGGGAGTTGCCCGACGGTTGCTACCGAAACTCAAGTGCAAGCACTGGTCGAAGACCTCGTGGGCGACGCAATCGAGCTGGCTACCGTTTCTCCCGCGGTGCCCGACGATTCCTTTCTCACGGTCACGCCTGCTGCAGCCGTGAGTTACCAGGGAGAATTGCTCCGTCCACGGTGTGCGTTCGACTCGCCGTTTCATTTTTTTGCGAAGCGGGGCGCAACGAACAACCTTTTGATTTACTACCAAGGGGGAGGAGCTTGCTGGAACCGCGTTACCTGCGGTGATCTGTTCACCTTCGACTTCACTGTGGACCCGGCTGGCTCCGACAACCCGAACAATGTGGCGAGCCCTGCCGGATTTGCGAACCTAAGCGACCCGAGAAATCCGTTTCGAGATTGGCACATCGTTTTTGTCCCCTACTGCACCGGAGATTTGCACTTTGGCGATGCCGATCGTGTGTACGTGGGGTCGCCGGACGTTCTTGTGTTCCATCGGGGCTATCACAATGCCCGTGTGGTGGAGAAATGGGCACGCGAGCACTTCGTGAACCCCGATGAGGTGTTCGTGGCTGGAACCAGCGCTGGAGCCTACGGGGCCTTTTTCAACGCGCCCCTCCACCACTTCGTGTGGCCGGCTTCGCCGTTTTCGGTCCTGGGCGATGCTGGGAACGGCGTGATTACCACGAGTTTTCTCCTGGACGAGCTGCCGACGTGGAATTTGGTAGCGCACGTCCCGCCCGACATCCCAGGCGTTTTGGCGGCTCTCCAAGGTGGAGGATTGCCTGCCTACGTCAACGCCGTCGCCTCGTTCTTCCCAGATACTGCTTGGGGACACTACACGACGGCGTACGATGGCGGTTCGGGCGGCCAAAGCGGCTTTTACAATATTATGCTGAATCCGAACAACGTGCTGCAGTGGATCCGGTGGTGGGATGCCTCCTGTGCCTGGAACACTGTCGCAATGAATCAACTGGTCGCCACGGCTACGGCGAACCCGGCGAACTACCGTTACTACGTGGGCGCTGGATCGCGGCATGGCATGTGGGGCCACAACAAGGTGTACACCGACCAAAGTGGTGGCGAGTCGATCACCATTGTCGACTGGGTGCAAGCGATGCGGCAGCGCTCCTCGCAGTGGGTCAACGTTCAGTGCTCGGATTGCGGCAAGGTGCTTGCCGGTGACCCACGGCCAAGTCCGCTCGAGCCGCCGTTCGTTTCCGATCCGTCCACTCCTTCCGGCGCCCGCGTTGTGTGCCCTTGAACCGGGGCGTGGAGCAATGGGGCGTTACCACGGGCCACGCCAGCGTGGCCGTGGTTGAGGACACGCCCGCCGCGCTGTGGTAGGGGCGCACGGCAGTGCGCCCGTGTTCCCATTACC
>FMJZ01063072.1_pt1 | contig 18143 bp, 20 predicted proteins | sample 1987881 | NCBI WGS metagenome assembly FMJZ01 (sample SAMEA4378227, study PRJEB15110) | soil metagenome | biome: soil; feature: Field; material: Soil | place: India | collected 2015-03-11 | depth 0 m
ACATTGTCCCGTTTTCTTCGTAGGGATTCAACCCCAGGACGTCTCCTTTGGAGAGGGGTTGACTGAAGCGGTGCAAGAGGCCGCACAGGCGATTCTTGCCTACCTTGAGGAGGTTATGGAGTGTGCATGAGCTTCGTCTGGTTCGAGAGCTTTTTGAGGACCTTTTGCGACACGGGGAAGAGGAGGGTATACGGCGGATTACCAGAGTATACCTCCGCATAGGAGGGCTTACGGAAATTGAACCAGAAATTGTGCGCCATTTATTCGCTGAGTCCTCCCCGGGAACCATTCTTGAGGGTGCAGAACTCGTCATCGAAGAAAGTCCAGTTCGAGAACTGCGGCTTCTTGGATTTGAGGGGGAATAGGGAAACGATATGTGCTACGCTATTCCGGGGCAGGTTGTGGCTCTTGACGGACGTGTAGCAACTATTGAGTACTTCGGGGAGCGCAAGAGAGCTTACAATGAGATACCTTCTCTGAAAGTTGGGGACTTTGTTTACGCTCAGGGAGGGTTTGTCATCAAGGTGCTTCCACCTGGGGAGGCACAGGATATCCTTGCCACTTGGAAAGAGACCTTTTTTGAACTACAGGAAGTTGACCTTCGCCTGAGTCGCCTCGCGGTGCAAAAGGGGGGTGTAGCGAAAAAGATTCTTTGCATCCTCGACAAGGCTCTGGAGGAGCATCCTCTCACAAGAGAAGAGCTCCTTGAGCTTTTGCGCCTTGAAGCGCCTCAAGAGCGGGAATATTTATACAAAGTAGCCAATTTCCTGCGTTGGAAAAATCTTGGGAACGGGGCCTGCGTTCATGGAGTCCTCGAGATTTCGAGTTTTTGCCGCAGAAATTGTGCGTATTGCGGTCTTTCTTCACACAACCGGGGTCTTTCCCGGTACCGCATGACTGAGGAAGAAATTCTTGCCGCCGTCCATGAAGCGATAGAGGTATACGGATTCCAGTCACTTGTCCTTCAGAGTGGAGAAGACCCGCATCAGTCGATCGATGACCTTGTCCGTATTATTCGCACAATTCAGAAGCGCCATGCAATGCTTATTTTTGTGAGTTTCGGAGAGATTGGCCTTGAAGCCCTTGAAAAGCTCTATGAAGCCGGAGCTCGAGGACTTCTCCTTCGTTTTGAGACCAGTAATGCCGCGCTGTATGCAAAGCTCCATCCAGGGTACACTCTCCCTCCTCGCGTGGCGCACCTTGAAAGGGCTTTAGAACTTGGTTACCTTGTAGCTACAGGGGGACTTATCGGGCTTCTTGGGCAAACCTTTGAGGATATCCTGAACGATATTCTCCTTGCAAAGTCTCTTTCTGCAGAAATGTATAGTTTTGGTCCCTTTATTCCTCATCCTGCCACTCCTCTTTCGTATTGCTCTACGCCGTCATCTTCTCTTGTCCTTAATACCCTTGCGGTGGCTCGTCTTGTGGACCCCAAAAACGCAAAGATTCTTGTTACCACAGCTTTTGAGACTCTTGATCCTCAGGCAGCTCGTCTTTGCCTTCTTGCAGGAGCAAATTCCCTCATGCTCAACGTGACGCCTCTTCCGTTTCGCTCGAGATATACCATTTACCCCCAGAGGGCTCATGAGGGAGAAACTATAGAAGAACAAATTGTTGCTGCTCTTGGTCTTTTGCGATCTCTGGGGCGGGTGCCGACGGATCTTGGGGTCACGAATCCTCAAGGGTGGCAATAAAGTCCTCTGCAATACGAGGGCCGAATTGCGTTCCACTTTAGCGTTTGGGTTCCACATCCACAATAGCTTCTTCTTTTATTCTTGCTTTTCGGTATGGACGCCCAGTGATCACGACGTCATAGGCGTCACAGATAGCGATGATGCGGGAAAGAACTGGAATATCTTCACCTTTGAGACCTCTTGGGTATCCTGTACCATCGAAGCGCTCGTGATGGAAGAGGATGTAATTGGCGATGGAAGAAAGTTCCCGTATAGACTGGGTCATTCGGAATCTTACCTTTGGGTATTTTTTAACAATAGCCCATTCTTCATCAAAAGGCCCAGGCTTTTCCAGAATGCTTTGAAGAATAGCAATTTTCCCAATATCATGGAATTCGGTAAGAAGGCTCAAGTTTTCCTTGCCTTCCTGAAGTATCCTAAAGAGCTCCGTCGCCCCCTAATCACCAGTCGACTGGAGAGACTCTGCAAGGAGATAAAAAGAAGGACTAAGGTAGTAGAGGTATTCGTCTATGAGAAAGGAGTGGAAAAGCTTTTATCCCTCATTCTCTCTGGAATCAACAAGAGATTGAGAGCAAAAAGACCCAGGGGATTTGCAGAAAGCAAGACGGGAGGCTACCATGTTGAGAAACACAATAAATGGGAAACATGCTGCTTCAAACTCCTGTACCATCCCTGAAAAAAACGAAAAGGGGTATCCGAGTTTATCTCAGAGGGTAACTGCTCCCCATAATGTGCTTTCCTTTCCCTGCCGGATGGTGTATCCTTAGTCTATAATTTTTAAGGGGGGGAAGTCTGTGGGTTGGATAATTGCTCTTGTGCCGATTGTGGGTATGCTTGTGGGCATTGTGGCTATTCTTGCTGAACACCGACAGAAGATGGCCATGATCGAGCGGGGATTAAATCCTAAGGACCTTAAACCACCTGCATCGCCGCAAGACCTCTTGAAGGGAGGCCTTGTCGTTGTGGGAATGGGGGCAGGATTTTTTCTGACTCAAGTTGTTGGGCGGATTACCCCATGGCTCTTTCTCCCTGCTTTCCTCTTTATAGGAATTGGTGGAGGGTTGGTGGCTTCGTTCTTTTTGACCCGTTCGACGAGTTGAATTGTGGTGTTGGGCGGCAAGATGAAGGGGAGGGTTGTCGGGAGGTCCTGAGATACTGTGAATCTTCTGGAGACAAAAGGACTCTGCAAGGATTGTAGAAAAAAACGGCAGAGACTCCGTTAGCATTGCACTGTGTGAGAGCAGCACAAGTGTGTCTGTTGACACCCTCTTGAGGGATTCGATATAATTGAAGCGCTTCTTGCTGGGGTGTGGCCAAGCGGTAAGGCAAGGGACTTTGGATCCCTCATTCGGAGGTTCGAATCCTCCCACCCCAGCCAGAGATTTTGGAGCGTGGACCCGGGTGCACAATTTTGCTCTGGTGATACTGGCAGCAGGACAGGGGAAGAGAATACGCTCTCCTGTTCCTAAGATTCTTTTCCCCGCTTTAGGAAAACCGCTCGTTTGGTATTTGGTGAACGAGACGGAACCCCTTGCTTTTGGGGAACGTTTTTTGGTTGTGGCTCCGTCCTTTATGGAGAAAGTCCACGAGCTTTTCGGAGACGCCTTGAAGATTGTTCCTCAAAAGGAGCCTTTGGGAACTGGGGACGCTGCACGGTCTGTTCTCCCCTTTTTGGGTGAGGGCATTGAAGCTCTACTCATTCTCTATGCAGACATGCCTCTTGTCCCGGGGGAAATCCTCCAGAGTTTTCGTGAGTTCTTTGTAAGCACCGGGTGCGATCTTGCCTTTGTTGTCACCTCCTCTTTAAATCCTTCGGGATTTGGAAGGGTGATACGGGATTCCCAGGGTAGACCCCTGCGCATTGTGGAGGAAAAGGACTGCTCTCCTTCAGAACGTGGGATTCAAGAGATCAACGTGGGTATTTTCGCCCTTCGCCGTTCTTTGGCTTCGACCCTTTTACCTCTCCTTGGGAACTGCAACGCCCAGGGGGAATTCTACCTCACCGACCTTGTGGCTCTGGCGCGGGACAGAGGATTTTCTGTGGCAGCATACGAGGTGGAGTGGAGCAGGGAGTTCATGAACGTGAATACTCCTTCTGACTTTGCCCTTCTTTTGCGCCTTTTGCGCGAGAAGAAGCTCGAGTCTCTCTTTTCCCAGGGCGTAAAGATTGTCGATTCTGAGGCGGTGTACATTGACTGGGATGTTGAGGTGGGAGAGGACACGTGGATCTATCCCGGAGTTTTGGTGGAGGGGAAAACGGTCGTTGCTCCTTGTGCCCGTATCGGGCCATTTTCGAGGATTGTGGAGAGTACGATCGGCAGAGGAAGCAGGATAGAGTACAGTGTAGTGGAGTATTCCCATATTGCTGAGGATGTGCAGGTTGGTCCCTTTGCTCACCTCCGTCCAGGGACAGAACTCGCTCGGGGGGTACGCGTCGGAAATTTCGTAGAAGTAAAGAATTCCTCTGTAGGTGAGGGAACCAAGGCTTTACATCTTGCTTATCTTGGGGATGCCACCATTGGGAAAGCAGTGAACATTGGGGCCGGAACTATAACCTGCAATTTCGACGGAGTCAAGAAAAACCCTACATTTATAGAGGACGAGGCCTTCATAGGGAGTAATAACTCCCTGGTGGCTCCAGTGCGGGTCGGAAAAGGGGCATACACTGCTGCTGGCTCTACCATCACCCAGAATGTTCCACCTTATGCTTTAGGGGTGGGAAGGGCAAGGCAGGTCAACATTGAAGAGTGGGCAAAACGGAAAAAGAAGGATGGGTGAAAGATGTTTGGTTTTACAGATATGACACATCACCTGAAGGTTTTTTCGGGAAGTGCGAACCCCTACCTGGCACAGGAAATATGTTGGTATCTTGATATTCCCTTGGGTATGGTGGATCTGGGGCGTTTCCCTAACGGGGAAATACGGGTACGAATCGAAGAGAGTGTGCGGGGTTGTGATGTCTTTGTCGTCCAACCCACTTCTCCCCCGGCTAATGATCATCTCATGGAGCTCCTTATCATGATTGATGCCCTGCATCGAGCTTCAGCCGAGCGCATTACCGCTGTCGTTCCCTTCTACGGGTATTGCAAGCAGGACCGAAAGACCAAAGGACGAGAGCCAATTTCGGCAAAACTTGTGGCCAATCTCCTCGTGACAGCTGGGGCGAATCGTATCCTCACCATGGATCTCCATGCCGGACAAATCCAGGGGTTCTTCGATATCCCGGTAGACAACCTCGCTGCTCAGTCGTTGCTCACCCGGTACTTCGCTTCGAAAAACCTCAAGGACGTCGTGGTGGTAAGCCCCGATGTAGGGGGGACAGCCCGAGCGAGGAGTTTTGCCAATCGTCTGGGGGTGGACCTTGCAGTCATCGATAAACACCGTCCTTCGTATTCAGAAGTCATGGTCATGAACGTCATTGGGGATGTGAAAGGTCGGACGGCCATCATCGCGGATGACCTCATCGATACAGCAGGAACATTGGTTGAAGGGGCAGAAGCTCTTCTTGCAAGAGGGGCCAAAGAGGTATATGCCTGTGCTACACATCCTCTTTTCAGCGATCCGGCTCTCGAGCGGATCCGGGATTCGGCGATAAAAGAGGTAGTGGTGACCAATACCATTCATCTTGATGGGGAGGAATTAGCCCGCCGAGTGGGGGATAAGGTAAAGGTGCTTTCGGTTGCCCCAATTTTTGCTGAAGCCATCAAGCGCATTCACGGAGAGCTTTCCGTGAGCGAACTCTTCATATAGAGAGGGAGTGAATAAAGGATGAAGAAGGGTGAAACCATCACTGTAGAGCTTGAACGACGCATCGAGTTTGGAAAAGGCAGAACAAGGAAATTGCGACGCAGCGGCTTTGTCCCGGCAGTCCTGTATTCTCGGGAGAGTCAAAGGGGGGCAGAACCCTTAAAGATCCGTTTAGGGGAACTGGAGAGGATTCTCCGCATTCCTGGAGTGACCCATCACATCCTTGAGCTCTCCATAAATGGAGAAAAACGACGGGGTATTATCAAGGACATTCAGTACAGTTCGGTAAAAAACGAGGTCTGGCATATTGATTTCTACGAGGTGAAAGCTGATCAGAAGATCTCTCTCACCGTTCCTGTTGTCCTTCAGGGAGAGGCCAAGGGTGTGAAAGCGGGAGGCATTCTTGAACTTGCTACTCCAGAACTTGAAATTGAATGCTTACCTGACGCCATCCCGGAAGCCATTGTGGTTGATGTGAGTAGCCTGGAAATCGGAGACGCTATCCATGTGCGGGAACTCAAAGTACCGGAGGGAGTGACGATCGCGGAAAATCCCGACGAGGTAGTTGTGGTCATTACTCCGCCTGAGATGGTTGCTGAGGAAGAGGCCCCTTCTGAAGAAGAACCGGAGGCCCCCAAAGTCATCTCCAAAGGCAAGGCTGAGAAAGAGGAAAAGTGAGGTAGGTCCGTGTTTCTTTTGGTGGGGCTGGGAAACCCGGGGGTGAAGTTCTCGGCCACACGGCACAACGCTGGCTTCCGGGTCCTCGATCTCATAGCTGAGCATTTGCAGCTTTCCTGGAAGTACGAGGACCATTTCAGCTGGGCAAAGGGTGTATCCGGGAGGAAGACGGTATACCTTGTAAAACCCCTCACTTTCATGAATTTGAGTGGTGAAGGACTTTTGGCTTTTTTTGCCCATCATGAGGGTGATTTTGAAACGATCATTGTGGTGTACGATGAGCTCGATTTCCCCCCGGGTGTGGTGCGTATAAAGCGTGGCGGAGGAGTTGCAGGGCATAAGGGCTTGCAGTCGATAGTGGAGGCTTTGGGAACAAAAGACTTTGTGCGGGTACGGGTAGGAATCGGAAGGCCGAAGAATCGAGAAGAGTTGGTCGACCATGTTCTTGGGGTCCCCCAGGGGGAAGAATGTGAGCTCCTTAGGTCGGCAGAAAAGAGGGCTGCCGAAGCAGTATTATGTATCCTTGAAAACGGGGTCGAGCGAACCATGAGTCTCTTCAATGCCCGGGAGGAGAGACATGGACAGAAAGAGGCTTGCTGAGCGATTGTCTCTAATTCTCCAGCCCCAGGCAGTGGCTATTCTCCTTTACGCTCTGGTGTCTTTTACCTTTTCTCGTGGTTTGCAGGCCTTGCTCTTTTTCGTCTTGGGCATACTTTTTGTAAGCGTCTTTCCGACGCTCTTCGTGCTCTTTTTGGCCCGCTGGGGTAAAGTTTCGGATCCTGATCTTCCCAAAAGGGAAGAGCGCTTCTTCCCATATCTTGCCATTGTAGGTATGTATGGGGCGCTTTTCGTCCTCTTTCTTTTCCTCTCTGCTCCCCGACCTCTTTTGGCCATTACCCTCTGCTACGTGGTGATAACCTTTGTTGGGGCAATTATTTCTCTTTTTTGGAAAATCAGCCTGCACCTTGCCGGAATTGCAGGACCAGTAACGGCACTCTCTTTCCTTTTGCACCCCCTCTGGGGGTTGCTCTACTTTCTTCTTTTGCCCCTTGGGTGGGCAAGGATATATCTCAAGAAGCACACTCCTTCCCAGGCTGTTTTGGGAAGTCTTCTCTCAGCATTCCTCACCTATGCGATTGTAAAGTTGCTCTGTTTCTGATCCTTCATGAGGACTGTATTGGGTCTTTTTGAGGATTTCCGAAAGGCTGAAAAAAAGCTGGTACGTTCCAAGAAGCTCTCCCTTTCTCTCTCCCCCTCCTTGGGATCGATTTTTGCCCTCCTTTTGGGGGAGAAGCAGCCGGTACTCTATGTTGTCTCTTCGAAAACTCAATGTTTCCGGGTTGTGGAAGAGATGCAAACCCTTTCTCGCTTTTTCGGTTTCACAGGAAAGGTGGTAGAGGGGAAGGTTGAGGAGGCCTTTTCGGGAGTAGCCTTGCAAAAAGACCTTCGGGAGATGTCGCAGGGAGTTCTTGTGGTGGCAGTGGAAGATCTACGCAAAGATGTGGAGGAACTTGAGTATTTCCTTTCTCACTCCTTTTTCCTCACTCGAGGAACCCACATCGACCGAGAGAAGCTTTTGGACCTTCTTTTCTCCTTGGGATATGAGCGGGTAGGAACAGTGATCGAGAAGGGGCAAGTGGCCATCCGAGGAGAGGTAGTGGACCTTTTCCCACCGTATCTTGAGGAACCGATACGGACGTACTGGTGGGGCAACGTCCTGGAGAGAATGCGAGTGTTTGACCCACAAACCCAGAGGACCAAAGGAGACATCGACAATCTCTTCCTTCCTCCAAAAAGTGGGGAGTTCAAGAGGACGGGATTCTGGCGAATTTTGCGGCAGTGGGCACAGGTTGTTTTCTGGGAACGGGTGCTCCTTGAGGATATTTCTTTCTCTTCGCAGAGCCTCGTATTTTTGGGTATTGGGGAGGGCGAGAGTTTCAAAATTCAAGAAGAACGTATTCCCTCTTTTCGAGGAGATCTCTCCTCTTTTGTCCATTTTCTTCAAGAATTTCCTTTTACCCAGTTGGTGTGTTTTCTTCCCGAAGAAAAGAAGGTACTCCTTGAAGACATCCTTCAGGGAGAGGGAATCGAAGGAAAGGAAATCCAACTTGAAGAGGGATATTTGCGACAAGGATTTGCGTTTCCTGTTGACAGATGGGTGTTTTTAGGGGAAGAAGACATCTTCGGACGCGAATTCCTGCGGGGTAGAGAAAAGATTCTTCCTTCCTCGGCGGAAATCCTCTCCACCCTTTCCCCCGGGGACTATGTGGTGCATGAAGAGGAGGGTATCGGCATTTTCCAGGGCTTGCAGGAGATGGTAGTTTCGGGAGTACGGCGGGTATACCTCGAGATTGCCTATGCGGGGGGCGACAAACTCTACGTGCCCATTGAGAATGCCCATCTCGTGGAGAAATACGTAGGTCTTGGAGAAGCAAAGCCCCAGGTTCACCGTTTGGGAAAGGATGACTGGAAAAGAACCAAGGAACGGGTGCGCCGCTCTGTAGAGAGGGTGGCAAGGGATCTCCTTGAACTCTATGCTCGCCGGCATGTTGAGCGGGGACATGCTTTTCCCCCAGACACCTCCTGGCAGCGGGAACTTGAGCTTTCTTTCCCCTTTCTGGAAACGCCGGACCAGAAGCGGGCCATTGAAGAAGTTAAGCGGGACATGGAAAGTCCCCGTCCCATGGATCGTTTAGTGTGTGGGGATGTGGGATATGGGAAAACGGAAGTGGCAGTGCGAGCCGCCTTTAAGGCAGTCATGGATGGGAAACAAGTGGTTCTTTTGGCGCCTACTACTTTGCTTTCCGAGCAGCATTACCTCACCTTTACTGAAAGGATGAAGAACTTTCCGGTGCGCATTGCCGTTTTGAACCGTTTCCGTACTCCACAGGAACAACGAGAGATTTTAGAGAAAACCGCCCGAGGAGAAATCGATATTCTCATCGGAACGCATCGCCTATTGCAGAGAGACGTTCAGCTGAAGGATTTAGGTCTTCTTATCATCGACGAGGAACAGCGCTTTGGAGTTATGCACAAAGAACATTTGAAGAAACTTCGATCGAATGTGGATGTTTTGACTCTCACGGCCACTCCCATTCCTCGGACGCTCTACCTTTCTCTTTTGGGTATTCGAGACATCAGTGTTATCGAAACGCCCCCCGAGGGTCGAAAACCCATATACACCCTTGTTCTGCCCCGCGACCTCAGAACCGTAGAGGAAGCCGTTCGCCGAGAGATTTCCCGAGGAGGTCAAGTGTTCTACATTTGCCCCCGTATTCGGGATCTTTTTCGGGTAGAGAAGGAGCTTCGGGAACTATTCCCGAGCCTTCCACTCGCCGTGGCCCATGGACGACTTCGGGGAAGGGAACTCGAGCGAGTGATGGAGGGGTTCTATCGCGGGGAAATACCCCTTCTTCTTTCCACCACCATTGTAGAAATTGGCATTGATGTCCCCCGGGCCAACACCCTTATCGTGGACTTTGCCCCTTTTTTCGGGTTGGCACAACTCTATCAGCTCCGGGGAAGAGTGGGACGTTTTGACCGGGAAGCCTATGCCTACTTCCTCTATCCGCAGCATCTTACTCCTGAGGCCCGGGAGCGCCTTGAAGCACTTCTTGAGTTTGGGGGAACCGGTTCAGGTTTGAAGCTTGCCATGCGAGACCTTGAGATCCGTGGAGCGGGGAATATTTTAGGAACGGAACAGCACGGCTTTATCCAGGAAGTGGGTTTTTCTCTCTACATGAGACTTCTTGAGGGAGAAATTGCCCGCCTGCAGGGAGAAGACCACACGCCCCAGGGCCCGGAGCCCAAGATTCACCTTCACCAGGAGGCTTTCATTCCTTCTTCCTACATCGAGAACGAGAGCGAACGCCTGCGTTTCTATCAACTTCTTTTTGCAGCGAGGACGGATAGAGAGAGGAGAGCACTCCAGGAAGAGATAGAAGACCGTTTTGGGAGGATGCCGGAAGAAGTTCGTCGTCTTTTTGAGGTTACACGTATCCGCTGTTATGCTAAAATAACTCAGGTTATCAGCGTGGAAGAGCGAAGTGAGGGTGTGTACCTTCTTGCACCCCTCGAGGTACTGGTGAAATTCCAAAAGGAAAGCGAAAATTTGGGGATACGGGGAAAGATAGTGACCGAACATGGTCAGGGGGTTTTACTCCTCCCTCGAGTGCCGGTTGAAACTTTAAGTGTGCTCTTTGAAGGGATGGCGGATGTTCATGAACAAGAAACGCCTCGGTGAGCTCTTTGAAGAACTGGTAGAGATTGTAGCCACTCTACGAGGAAGAAATGGTTGTCCCTGGGACAGGGAACAGACCCGTGCCACCCTGAAACCTCTCATGCTTGAAGAGCTCTATGAGGCCTTTGATGCCATCGATGGAGAGAACGAGGGGGCTTTAAAAGAAGAGCTTGGGGACATGCTCCTTCACATCGTCTTCCATGCCCAGATCGGTAAAGAAGAAGGCACTTTTACCATAGAGGATATTCTTTTCCATATCATTGCTAAAATGAAGGAGCGCCATCCCCATGTTTTCGGAGAGACAAAGGTGCGGGATGTGGATGAAGTGCTCCTCAACTGGGAGAAGATTAAGGAGAAGGAACGAAAGAAAGAGGGCATGCTTGCCTCCTTACCTAAATCTTTACCGGCTCTTTTGCGGGCTCATGCCATGCAGGCCCGGGTAGCTCGGGTGGGGTTCGACTGGAAAGATGCTAAGGATGTGGAGAAAAAAGTGGAGGAGGAGTGGAAGGAGTTCAAAAGAGCCTGGGAAGACAGTGACTCTGGGCAAATGGAGAAGGAATGGGGAGACCTCGTTTTTGCCCTGGTAAACCTGGCTCGCCACCTGAAGATTCAGCCTGAGGAAGCATTGCGAAAGGCCTGCGATCGCTTTGCTGAGAGGTTTGCGTTCATAGAAGAAAACCTCCGGGCTGAGGGGAAAGATATCTCAGAAGTCTCTCTTGAGGAGATGGATGCCCTATGGGAAAAGGCCAAAAGAAAACCTTTGAAGCGCTCTTAGAACGAGTGCGTCTCCTTGTGCCTCTTGTTCGAGGATGGAATCCGGATTGCATCGTGGGGGTAAATGCGGAAGGCATGCTCCTTGGGAGTGTGCTTTCCGGGATTCTCGAGAAAGAGATGCGTACCCTTAGTGTTGCCCTGGAGCCAGGCGATGTCTTGTGGGAGAACGTGGGAGACCTCTCGGGGAAGAGGGTAGTGGCTGTGGCAAGGTCTTTTGCTTCTTCACAAGAGCGGGAGTTTGTGGAAATATTTCTGAAGGAAAAGGGTGCGCTCTCGGTACTCGTCATGGTCATGGTGGGCAGGGGAGGAGATTACTCCTGTTTCCCTGAACTCGAAGGGGATGATACTTTCTCCTGGGAAGAGGAATGCGACTTGATAAGTTTCTAAAGCTTTCTCGACTCATTAAGCGTCGTCCGGTGGCTCAGCTTGCCTGCCGGAGTGAGAGGGTCTTGGTGAATGGGCAGGTGGCAAAGCCGGCGTACCAGGTGAAGGTGGGAGACATTATAACCTTGCGGGCTCCAGAATGGGAAATGACTGTGGAAGTGCTTTCTCTTTCTGTTCCTCGAGGGGCGGAAGAGTTCATGTATCGAGTGGTGAAGATGGAAAGGAGGGAAGAGCGAGGTTGGGAGAGCGGCCTTTAAAGGTCTGGGGTCCCTTGGGGGAAAGAGTCACGGTTTCCCTCTTTTTTCTGGGGGCGACGAAGCTCTTTTTTGACGCCGGTCCCCTCCTGAAAGGGTGGGATCCTCTTTTTTCTGGAACATACGGGATAGGGGAAGTGCTCCTTGAGGCCTGTGTCCTTGGAGTTGAACATGTTGTGGTGCGAGTTCCTGGCAAGTCTCCTTATGATGGAGGCATGGGAATACTTGAAGCTCTGGGGGTAGAGTTTTTGGATGCTCAGGGAAGGCGGCTCTCCGGGATGGGAGACAACCTCAAGAGGGTGGTTACCCTTGACCTTTGCAATCTGATCATGAAGCCCAGGACCCTCGAAGTCGAGGTCGCCATGGGTTGTGAGGAACCGTCTTCTTCCCTGGGGGAAGATGTGCAGCGCTTTGCGCGGGTAATCGAGCGCTGTACCGGAGAGAGAGTTTTTTGGCATCATGGAGGGGTAGGAATGAGCCTTGAAACCTTCTGGGGAGCAAAAATCATCGGCGGGGAGGGTGTATGACAGTGGGAGAAAGGATTGTCTTCCGTTTCCCCATCCAGGGAATCTCGGTGGTAGCCGAGCTTTTCGCGACCGATTTGGCCCAAAAAGTTCTGAGTATCCTTCCCTTTCAGGGGAGGGTGAACACCTGGGGGAAAGAAATCTACTTTCCCATTCCCTTAAAGAGTATCATTGCTCATCCCGAAGAAGTGGTGGAGAAAGGAGATGTGGCCTACTGGCAGGATGGGGCGTGTCTGTGTCTCTTTTTCGGACCCACGCCTGCGAGCCGCACGGAGAACGAGATCAGGCCTGCCAGTCCGGTGGAAGTGGTAGGAAAGATTGAAGGGGATGTCGCGCTCTTGGAGCGGATCCCTTCTGGAAGTGTCATAGAAATAGTCCGAGAGAGGAGTGAAACGCAGTGAGTACGATTTTTGATGTTCATGCCAGGGAAATCCTTGACTCCCGCGGAAATCCCACAATTGAGGTGGAAGTGACTCTGGCTTCAGGGGCTTTTGGAAGGGCGGCGATTCCCTCTGGAGCTTCGACCGGTACCTTTGAGGCCGTGGAGTTACGCGATGGGGACAAAAGCCGTTACCTTGGAAAAGGGGTGCGGAAGGCTGTCGAAAATGTCAATGAAATCATTGCTCCTGAGGTCATAGGTCTTGATGCTTTGGACCAGGCCCTCATCGACAAAACCCTCATTGAGCTTGACGGGACGCCGAATAAGGGTAAGCTTGGGGCTAATGCCATTTTAGGAGTCTCTTTGGCCTGTGCTAAGGCGGCAGCCATGTACACCGAGCTTCCTCTCTACCGGTATCTTGGAGGAGTGAATGCTCGGGAGCTTCCCGTTCCTCTCATGAACATTTTGAACGGTGGGAAACACGCCGACAGTGGTGTCGATATCCAGGAGTTTATGATCGCTCCCTGTGGAGCCCTCTCCTTCTCCGAGGCTCTCCGGATGGGAGCGGAAATTTTCCACACTCTGGCGAAGGTCCTGAAAAAGCGGGGATACTCCATCGGTGTGGGAGACGAGGGAGGATTTGCTCCAAATCTCCGTTCCTCTATCGAGGCCATTGAGGTCATCCTCGAGGCCATTCAGATGAGTGGCTACGAGCCGGGGAAGGACGTTTATCTTGCCCTTGATCCAGCAGCTTCGGAGTTCTACAAAGACGGTGTCTATGTCTTTGAACGGGAAGGCGTGCGCCGGAGCATTGAGGAAATGATCGAGTTTTACACAGAACTCGTGGAGAAGTACCCCATCATCTCCATTGAGGATGGCCTGGCCGAGGAAGACTGGGAAGGTTGGAAGAAGCTTACCTTCGCTCTGGGACATAGAGTGCAGCTTGTGGGGGACGACCTCTTTGTAACCAACAAAGAGCGCCTGATGCGAGGCATCCGGGAGAATATCTGTAACTCCATCCTCATCAAGCTCAATCAGATTGGGACCCTCAGCGAGACCATGGAGACGATCGAGATTGCCAAGAGAGCCGGGTACACTACGGTTATCTCGCATCGCTCTGGAGAGACTGAGGATACCACGATTGCCGACCTGGCTGTAGCCTGTAACAGTGGGCAGATTAAAACCGGGTCGTTGTGTCGTTCTGAGCGTATTGCCAAATACAACCAGCTTTTGAGAATCGAGGAAGAGTTGGGGAATGCGGCCATATTCCGAGGTAGAGGGGTTTTCCAGATCTCTGCCTCCTGAGCCAAAGTGGGTCAAGTTTCTCTTTGTTGTGCTCTTTACCCTTGCGCTCTTTATCTTTGCGCCGCGCTTCGGTGAAAAGGTAGTGGAATATCTCGGCTTTTCTCGGGAGCTTGAAGAACTCGCGAAGGAAGAGATAAAGCTTCAGGAGGAGATCAAAAGCCTTTCTAAGGAGCGGAAGTATCTTGAAGAGGACTGGTACGTTGAAAAACTTGCCCGGGAAAAGTTGCACCTTGTCAAGCCTGGAGAAATTCTTGTTCGAGTGGTGAAGCCTGGGGAGTGACCTTGGGCTTTTTGCAGAGATGGAAGTTGACGCAAGGCAAGAGTTTGGTATAATATGGGTGCTTGCGGGGCTGTGGCGCAGTTGGGAGCGCGTCTCCTTGGCGTGGAGAAGGTCACGGGTTCAAATCCCGTCAGCTCCACCAGATGGTAAGCTCGTCCGAAAGGGCGAGCTTTTTATGTATTAGGAGGCTCGGTGTGGTGCGGACGTACGACTTTGCGGGAATCGAGGAGAAGTGGCAAAGGCGTTGGGAAGAGGACAAAATCTTCCAATCCGAGCGGGATGAGACAAAGAAAAAGTACTATGTTCTCGAGATGTTCCCCTATCCTTCTGGTGACCCCCACATGGGACACGTGAAAAACTACGTTATTGGGGATGTGGTAGCGCGTTATTTCTTTCGCTTGGGCTATAATGTCCTTCACCCCATGGGTTTCGATGCTTTTGGGCTCCCGGCAGAGAATGCCGCCATCCAGCATGGGATTCATCCGGCCCAATGGACCCATGAAAAAATCGAGCGGATGCGAGAGGTCCTGAAACGCCTGGGTATAAGCTATGACTGGCGGAGGGAGGTTATCACCTGTGAACCGGAGTACTACCGCTTCACCCAGTGGTTCTTCCTCCAGTTCTACAAGCACGGATTAGCGTACAAGAAAGAAGGCCCGGTCAACTGGTGTCCGTCCTGTGCCACGGTTTTGGCCAACGAACAGGTGGTGGAAGGAGCCTGTGAACGTTGCGGAACCCCTGTGATGCGCAAAAAGCTTAGTCAGTGGTACTTCCGCATCACCAGGTATGCTGAAGATCTCCTCAAAGACATGGGGCTCTTGGGGAAATGGCCGGAGCGAGTCCTCATAATGCAGAAGAACTGGATAGGAAAAAGCGAGGGCGCATACATTGATTTTGCCATACCGGACCTCGGTAAAATTGTCACGGTCTTCACTACCCGTCCTGACACCATCTTCGGTGTGACCTTTTTCCTTCTCGCTCCGGAGCATCCCCTGGTGGACGAGCTTGTCCGGGGAACTCCTTACGAAGGAAAGGTCAGGGAGTTCCGGGAACGTATTGCTCGAAAGAGCGAGATTGAGCGGATTTCCGACCTCACCGAGAAAGAAGGTCTCTACATCGGCAAAGATGTGGTAAACCCGGTGAGTGGAGAACGAGTCCCCATATGGATTGCCGATTACGTGCTTTTGGAGTACGGGACTGGGGCGGTCATGGCTGTTCCGGCCCATGATGAACGGGACTGGCAGTTTGCCAAAAAGTACGGCCTTCCCATCCGTCAGGTTATTGTTCCCCTTGAGGGTGAACCCAAAGAGGAGTATTTTTCTGACCCAGGAGTCATGGTGAACTCTGGTCCTTTTAGCGGTTTTTCTTCGGAAGAGGGGAAGGAAAGGGTCATCGCATTCCTTGAGGAGCGAGGTCTTGGGAAGAGAGCCGTCTCGTATCGTTTGCGGGACTGGCTCATCTCGCGTCAAAGGTATTGGGGAGCACCAATTCCCATCGTTTACTGCGAGAAGTGTGGGGAGGTTCCCGTTCCTGAAGAAGATCTTCCGGTTCTTCTTCCACCCAATGTGGACTTCCTTCCTACCGGCCCTTCACCTTTGGCTCGCTGTGAAGAGTTTGTAAACACTACCTGCCCCCGTTGCGGAGGGAGAGCAAAGCGTGAAACCGACACTATGGACACCTTTGTCTGCTCTTCGTGGTACTACCTCCGCTACTGTTCTCCCTGGGCAGAGGACAAGCCCTTTGAGAAGAAAGACATAGACTACTGGATGCCTGTTGACCAGTACATCGGCGGTGTAGAACACGCTATACTCCACCTTCTCTATGCCCGTTTCTTCACGAAGGTTCTCAACGATCTGAAATTTGTGGAATTCCGGGAGCCTTTCCTTAATCTCTTCGCACAGGGCATGGTCACCAAAGACGGAGCAAAGATGTCAAAGTCTAAGGGGAACACCGTAAGCCCTCGGGAAATTATTGAGAAATTCGGGGCTGACACTGTGCGAGTCTTCATCCTCTTTGCTGGTCCTCCAGAACTCGACATGGAGTGGTCGGACCGAGGGGTGGAGGGGGCCTTCCGCTTCCTGAATCGGGTGTGGAGGATGGCACAAGATATTCTCGAGCTTCCCACCAGCGGGGAAGCAACCTTTTCCAAGAAGGAGTGTGCTGCTCTGGAGCGAAAGATTCACCAGACCATTTTCCGGGTTAACACCGATATCACTGAGAAATTCCACTTTAACACTGCCATAAGTGCCATGATGGAGCTTCTCAACGAGATGAATGATTATCTGCGCTATCTGCAGGAGAAGGGTGCTCACCCCAAAGAGCGGGACATACTCCTTTCAGGCATGCGGGTCTTTCTCTCTCTTTTGAATCCTATTGCGCCACACCTGACCGAGGAACTCTGGGAAGTGCTCGGTGGAGAACCTTATCTTTCCAAAGCTTCCTGGCCGGTGCATGATCCGGAAAAGCTCTACGAAGAAATTGTGGAGGTCGTTGTTCAGGTGAACGGGAAAGTCCGGGGTAAAATCGTAGTGCCTCGAGGGGTCAAGGAAGAGGAAGTCATAGAGAGAGTGCTTGCGGACGAGCGTATCAAGCAGTGGCTCAACGGAAAATCTCTCAAAAAGCACGTTTACGTTCCGGATAAGCTTGTGAACCTTGTAGTATGATTGCCTTTTCTCAGCGGGAAAAGATTTTAGCAATAAGTGCTGCCCTTTTGGCCCTCCTTCTGGTGGTGGTAGTATGGTGGGGGAATCGTCCTCGGGCTTCTTCTCCAAGCATCATCGTCGTTCACGTTGAAGGGGCAATAAGACGCCCTGGAGTTTACAGGGTCAAGGAGGGAACACGGATATACGAACTTATTGAAGAGGCGGGAGGAACGACCGAAGAGGCGGATCTTCGGAGCTTGAATCTTGCTGCCTTTTTGTATGACGGGCAGAAACTTATCATCCCTGCCACGTCTTCGGGTACTCTTCTTGTGACTTCCCCTTTGCCTTCTTCTCTGGCAAGAATTCCTTCTTCTACCGCTATCGTTAACGTGAACACCGCTTCGGTGAAGGAACTTGAAGTGCTTCCCGGAATTGGAGAGGTTCTTGCTCAACGTATCGTGGAGTATAGAGAGAACAACGGTCCTTTCAAAACCCCAGAAGACCTCCTGAAAGTACGGGGTATTGGACCGAAAAAACTCGAAGAAATCCGGGACCTTATCAGTTTTTAGGCAGGCGAGGATTCCTCTTTGGCTTCCTCTCGATAGGAAACGTCCCGTATATTGATGTCTACTTTCGTCACTGCCATTCCAGTCTTTGTCTCGACGACGTTTTTCACCTCTTTTTGGATGCGGCGGGCCACATCGATAAGCACCGAGTCGATATCGGCCACGATAGCAATCTCGAGGTGAACGGTCTTGTCCTTAACCTCTACTTTGACACCTTTGTTGAGTTCTCTTTTCCCGATGAGCGCGCTCAAAGAGGCCGATGGTACCCCGGCCATGCCTGTAACTCCAGGAACCTTCATGGTGGTGATGGCTGCTAAAGTGGCGATAATATCCGGAGCGATGGTAATTTCGCCCAAGACCTCACCGAGAGCTTTAGTCTCTTCAAGTTGAGGCTTTTCCTGGTATTCTTCGTTCATAAGATCCTCCTCCTCTCGTTTTTCTATTTTACCTGAAATATATCCTTTTGCCTACCATTCGGTTCGGCAGTATCCCGGGAATTGTGTCTGTAGCGTACTCTATTTTGTGTAAAAAGGGGAACACTAGGAGAGAGAAAGACCTCTTGATGGGTACAATGGAGAAGCAAAAGCTCAAAACACCAATGGCCCATCACTCAGGGCATTTCTTTAGGAAAAAAGCAAAATCAAAAAGAGAGTCAAGGAAATCTTGGAAGCGATCA
>FMJZ01017634.1_pt1 | contig 18125 bp, 6 predicted proteins | sample 1987881 | NCBI WGS metagenome assembly FMJZ01 (sample SAMEA4378227, study PRJEB15110) | soil metagenome | biome: soil; feature: Field; material: Soil | place: India | collected 2015-03-11 | depth 0 m
CCACCCGTCAGCGCGGCACGAACACCGCCCTCGCCCGCACTCGGCGGCGGACCCAGCCCAATCTGGTCGGGGCGCAAACCGCCCTGCGTCAGCACCTGGTCAATCACCTGCGGGTTGATGTGGTCCAGCATCATGGCGATTTCGCCGCGCAGGAACATCTCCACCGGGTCGCCCCCCACGCGTACCACGCCGGTAATCACGGGCGCTCCGCGCAGATCGCGCCCACACCGCTTGCACGCGAATCGCTTCTGCTCGGGCTTCACTGGTATCGCCGTGCCACACACCCGACAGCTGATGCGATCGACCTCCGAACGCAAGGGGTTCTCCTCCCTGCACCGCGGGCACACCGCTACCGGCAGGTTGTTCGGCGTATCGCAATCGGGACAGCGTGCCCACTCCGTCCAGCGCAGACGCTTGTAGAAGCGCAGCGCCCGCTGACCCGGCTCACGCCCGTAAGTCACCTTCCAGCGCACCGGCTGATTCGCCAGACTCCGGCCGCATTTGCGACACAGGCACTGTTTGTCCTCCTGCCGGAACTCGTTGACCGTGCCATCGTAAGGGCAGGTGCTCTCCTGCATGGTCATGTCGCCGCCTGCCTGATACACGAAGTTCGTGAAGATATACCCTGCGGTATAGCCGGTGCGCAGGGCAGTGCCGTACTGCCCCGTCTGGAAACGTGCGCCCTTCACGTGCTTTTCGGGGTAGGTCAGCCGCTGGGCGAACTCGAAGAACTCCTGCCAGTCTTTGGGTGGGCGTGGGGGCACGATACCCGCCTCCTCAAACAGGTCGCGCCGATACCACAAGCCCAGTATCCAGTAGTCGCTCACGATAGCGTATAGCTTTCCATCGGGACCCCGCGCGGCGTCGTAGTGGTGCTCGGTCAGCCCCAGCGAAGGGGGCTTCCATGCAGGGTTCTGCTTGCGGTACTCGCGGATAATCTCGTCCAGCGGGTAGATGAGTCCCTGTCGGATGTAGTTCTGCACCTGCCGGATGCTGAGGTCAAACACGTCGGGGGCGCGGTCGCCCGCAAACGCCATCATCTGCTGAGCCTCCGCCAGCCCCTCCGGCAGGGCAAGCCCGGTCACCCGTTCGTAGCGGTAGTTGGGATGTTTCTTAAAGAAGGCGTCGAACACCGCCAGCTCCGCCAGGTTCTGCACCCCAGTGGCACTGCGCAGGGGGATGTTCGCCAGGCGGATGGTCACCACCTCACCCTCGTCGCGCCCGCCCGTCGGACAGGCAGAGACAAGCAGACAGACCACCAGCACGAAGAGACTGTGACGAATGCGCAACCTGAACATCGGGTATCTACTCCACAGCAGTTATGCGCTTAATTGTTTCGTAGCGAACGGGGAAGATTCCTGCCTGAAGGCAAAAGGGCACGCGCGCGGCGTGCCCTGTCAACACGGGGTGAGTTGCTGAAGCACGGCTTCAGCACTCCATATTAATTTGGCTCGTCCCCAATCTCGCCGAAATGCGCCACCAGCCACGCGAAATCCCACAGGGTGACCTCGCCATCCCCGTCGAGGTCGGCGTCGATGTTGAACTCCTCTTCGCCCAGCGCCGTGCCGAAGGAGCGCACCATCAGCCCGAAGTCCAACAGGGTTACCTCGTTATCGCCGTCTATGTCCCCGCTGACCAGGCGAATGATAACCTGACGAACCCCCGGCTGGGGGAGCAAAACCGTGCGGGCGAGGAACGGCTCGCCCCAGATGGTGAGCCAATAATACCTGCCCAGTTCGGCTGGTATTCGCAACGTACCTTGCGTGGTCGCTCCCGCGACGGGCTGTAGCATTAGCGTCCCCCGGCGCACGACCCGCCCCGTACTGGCATCGCGAAGGACATACTGCAGATGTTCAGGCAGAACACCCTGCCAGCCGTCAATCACCACCATTGCCATCAGGTTAAGACCGCTGACAGGCATACGCAGGAGCTGTGCCGACCCCAGCTCGGACGCATCCAGCAGATAGTCTCCTTCCAGCATGACGTGTTCAGACGAATCCATCGTGGCGACTATCCCGAATGGGTAAGGTTGGGAGATTGAGGTGTAAACCAGATCCCAGAACAGGGTCTCCACAGACTGATTAAGCACAAGCAATCCACCGTCTCTCGAGATGCCAACGGCTTTGTATGCCGCCGGAACCGCGCTCCATACCCGATGATGCAGGCTCATGGTTGATAGCAGACAGACCCACACCTCAGCATGGAAACCAAAGCTGGCTAGCCGCGTATCGTAGAACACGGCATTCCTGCCATCTGCCGTGAAAAAGGTGCGGCGATGCGTCTCATACAAGCCGTCATCGTCGGGCGGCACCGGCACCGTCAGCAGTTGTTCCCAGCTGTCCGCTCGCCAGATGCCGAAGCCAAAAGGCTCTGCGAGTGCCAGAAACTGCCCATCGGGGCTTACGGCGCAGTCGACAGGCTGAATCCCCGGCACGGGCTGGAGCGAGGAGCCGGTCTGCGTGTCGAAAACCACCAGCGACGTCTCGCCTGCGAAGCCTCTGCTGATGACAAACAGCCTGCTGGCATCTGGCGAAAAGAGCATCCTGTAAGCACCACTGAGGGGTGCACTCCACAAGAGCATCGCGTCGCCACTACCCGGCAGGTCAAAGAGCAGAAGGTCACTGCCAACAGCAGCAGCCAGATAGCGGGCATCTTGAGAAATGGCGAGCACGCGAGGCGCCTCCGGCAGAAGGAGCCGCAAACTGAGAACCTCACTGCCATCGGCAGAACGGTGCAGAACCAGATGGGCTTCGTCTGCCGTCCTCTCCACAAAAGCCACCTGCTCTCCGTTCATGGCAAAGCCGACAGAGTACACCCAACGCCCACCAGCCTCACGCACGACCGCTCCAGTAGGCACATCTATCTGTTTCAGTGCGCTGGTGGTCATCACGTACAGGGAACTGCCGTCAGGTGAGAACTGCACCCCAAACGCCTCATCCGTAGTCGACCGCACCGATTCGCCCGCCACCAGCACGCCGTCCGACAGCCGCCATAACGCCCACTGGCGCGCCTCCATCAGAGCCTGCACGCTTCCTGCCAGATACCGTCCGTCGGGGCTGAAGGATAGTGTGGTTACCGAGCGCGGTGAGACGTTGAAGGTATACAGCAGGCGACGGTCAGAGAGACGGTACACGCTCACACGGGCATCAGCGCCGTTAAAGTAATCCACGCCGTGCGAAATGGCGATGAGGCTGGCGTCTGGTGACAGCGCCGCGCCAAACACCGGTTCGCCCAACCAAAACCGCGCGACCTCCTGCCCGGTGCGGTATGGCGCACTACCACCTCGCCGTTGCCGCTGTAGCTCGTGCCATACGTGCCCCCGTATGCCACGCGCGTGCCGTCCGCGCTCATAGCCACAAAGGGGCTGCTGGTGTAACCCGGATTCCACACCGCCCGCCTGCGAGGCGGCTTCATCTCCCACAGGCTGACCTCCGAACCGTTCAGCAGAACGAGCCAGTCCCCGTCGCGCGAGGACAATGCCTGCATCCGCGACGGCTGGGGGGACTGTATCAGCACCTTCACCGGGCGCAGAGTGGGCAGATGGCGCAGGACCACACGGTCACGCTCGTGCACCAGCAGGACATGACTGCCGACGAACCAAGCCTCTCCCTTCAGCGGGTGCGACGGCACGCTTTGAGTCGCCCATTCCTGCGAGGCGCGGTACAGTCCATACCCATGCACCACCCATTCTCCATCAGGTGAAAAGCGAAGGATGCCGAGCCCGTTTGGCGTGGATACCTTGCTCCACAACAGCTCGGGAACCACCTTATCCTGAGCGTAGCTGAGATTGATGCGGCTTGCCAAGAGTAGCAACAAGCTGATAAGCGTCCACAGTATCCTGCGTGTCTTGCGACACAACATACCGAACACCTTCCTTCCCGTGGGGTAGAGAGACTGCATGGCTGGCTATGCATTCCATGCTTAGTAACATTCAGTATATCACCGCAGGCAAAAAAGTCAACAGTCGCCACTTTGGAGTGCTGAAGCTTGCTTCAGCGGGGCATACTCGCGAGAGGCAACCCTGCAACTGAAGTTGCGGGCTACTCGGGACGAAGCCTCCTGCAGAGGCTAATTTGCGTACAGTCTGCGACTTCCGGTCACAAGGGCAGAATAAAAGACCGCTGAAGCATGGCTTCAGCACTCCATATAACCTGCGCCAGCAGGTTTTGCCAAATGTAGCCTGCGACTTCCAGTTGCAAGGGAAGAATAGAACGAGAGGGAAGTTTCCAGTCGCGAGAGCAGGATAAGAGGAGAAGAGGCATTTCAGGAGCCAGCAGCGTAACGACTGACCGACGTCTGGACAGGCAGGGACGAGAACCCATATTGCTGGAGCAGGTGTTTCCATTGTGTCCAGAAGCGTGCGGAATCGAACTGCCTTGCCTGCTCCACGCATCGCCAGGGGTCATAGTCGGAGGGGTTGAATCGCTTGATTGCCTGGATGAGCGACTCTGCCTCCTGCCTGTCGAAGAAGATGCCCGTCTCTCCTTCCAGCACTGTTTCGGTTGCCCCACTAGCCCGATAGGCAATCACCGGCGTGCCCGAAGCCATCGCCTCTATCGGCGTCAGCCCGAAGTCCTCTTCGGCGGTCAGTATCAGCGCACGGGCGCGTGCCAGCAAACGAACCGCTTCCTCATCGGGCACCCTGCCCGTGAAGCGCACCGTGCTGCCAGCCAGCCGACGCAGGCGAGGCTCGTCGCGTCCCTCACCCGCCACAATCAGCGGCAACCCCAGCCGATTGCACGCCTCTATCGCCACGTCGATGCGCTTGTAAGGCAGAAGCCGACTCAGCACGAGGTAATAATCCCCCTTCTCTTCGGCAGGCACGGGATGATACAGGCTGGTCTCCACCGGGGGGTAGATGATGCGCGACTCGCGTCCGTAGAACCGCCGGATACGCTCCTGCACCGTGCGCGAAATGGCGATGAACTCGGTCACAGTCTGCGAGGTGCGCACATCCCACTCGCGGAAACGCACCATCAGCAGGCGAACGGTCGCTTTGGCAAGGGCGGAAACGCGCTCGTAACGCATATAGCCGTCCAGATTCCACGCAAAGCGCATGGGCGTCTGGCAGTAACACAGATGCGGGACGCCTTCGGGCGGCTGAACGCCCTTTGCAAACGCGCTGGAGATGCTGAGCACCAGCCTATGCCCGTGCAGGTTCAACCGTTCGAATGCGAGGGGGAGCAGGGCCAGATACAGGCGCGTATGAGTCACCGCCAGCGGCAACCGCTGAAGGAAACTGGTCTTCACCGGCACCACAGGAGGTAGGCAGGCGGCAACCACATCGGGACGCGCCACCGAGGTATACACCGTCGCATCGGGGACTAAACGCAGGAACGCGCTCAATACCTTTTCCGCGCCGCCGAGCTGATTCAAATAGTCGTGAACGATGGCAAGAGGCATTGGCTCCTCACAGGTTTGTAAACCGCTAACGGTTTGACATCATTTTCGCATCCGTCGGGGCGATTCCTGCCTGCTGGAGCACATTGCTCAAATCGGGGGCGCACCCGGCGGCAGAGAAATTCCCTCCACCTCCAGCACGGCAGGGTCGCTGCGTGCTGTGACGCCAAACATGTCCTCCGCTCTAACGACGAAACCATACTGCTGGGTGCTGGCGCCCACGTTGGGAGGCAGGTTCACGGTCGCACGGTAGGTATCTGCCCCAGCTGCCTCCATCGCAACCGAGCTGGTGGAGCCGTCGGGCTTCTGTACCTCCAGCACCACCGAACGAACTCCCTCCTGGTCGCTGACATTCACACTCAACGTTACCTGCCCGCCGAAAAAGCGCAGACGGGAGGGCTGTATCTGCAGGTTGCTAATTACGGGCGGGGTGAGGGGTTGTGCTCCCGAAAGGAACATCCCGCACCCCGCAAGGGTGAGCAATATCCCCGCCGCGCCAAGAACAACTGCCATGCGTCGCTTCATCGTCTCCTCCTCCTATGGCAGGAGCAGTTCGCACTCCACGTTCGCCCGGATCCAGTATCCCTTCCACGGCTCTATCGTGTTGCGCACGCCCGGGATCAGACTGGCGTCATAAATCAGCACGTAAGAGCCGGTGTTCGGGTCGCTGGCATCCTGCTGCCAGCCCCAGGCGTAGTCGTCCAGCCAGCCCGCCTCCTGTGCCTGCGCCAGCGTCAGGGTCTGGTCGTTTCGGCGCACGCGGATAGCCTGCAGGTCCCAGGTCACCGCCCCGCCTGTCACGCCGAACAGGTTCCAGCCCGGCTTCAGCCGAATGGACGCAGGCGCACGCACGCCTGCTATCTGACGCTCAACTGGAGTGGACAGGCGCACCCAGTATGCCCTGCCCGGTTCCAGAGCGGTGATGTCGTTGCCGGTCACGTAGGTTGCAGCCACCGGGTCCCACCACGCGATGCGCAGCTGCGCCGGGTCAATGCCCAGCAGGACGGACGGGTTGGCATCCAGCGGCGTGAGCGGCAGGGAGATGAGGCTCAAGCCCGCCGGGAAGGTGTTGACCAGACGAAGTGGTGCCACCTCCACGCTCTGCAGAAGGGTGTTATCGTACTCGTTAATCTCCTCTACCGTATCGTCCGGGTCAACAATCACGCTGAGGTCGCGCGTTAGCAAGCCGCGATGGGCATCCCACAGCACGGAAACCGTCTGTTGCTGACCGGCGTCCAGTGCGGCGATGGTCGCTTCGCCGATGTTCTGCGAGCCATACAGCAGACGCACCAGCACGTTCTGCGCGGGTTCCTCACCTGTATTGCGCACCTGCACATCCAGGCGAGTCTGTCCGTTCTCTTCGGTGGCTGTCAGCTGCACCGGCGATAGGTCGGGCAAACCGATAGCGGTCACCTGAGCCGCGCCGTCCAGTACCGTCTGGTCCAACTCGGTGCGTGCGGTAATCTGGAAGGTGTACACACCCTTCGCCGCAAACTGGCGGGTATCGCCTGCGCCGTTCCACGTGACCGAGGTCGCACCCGATCGCGCGCCCAGTTCAAACCGCCGCACGATTGCTCCGGTGTCGGACGTGTCGCTACCCGCGAACACGTTCACCACGACGTCTGCTCGCTTCGACACGTTGAAGCGCAGGGTGACGCTCTCGCGCCCTATCTTGAACCTGTCAGCCGTCAGGGTCACGTTGGTAATCGTCAGGTCGCCCCGGACCAGCTGCACGCGGCTCTCGGCGGTCTGTTCGCTCTGGTTGCCCTCGGCGGGGATATGTACCCGAACCGTATACACTCCCGCTGGCGCATCCTGCCCGCCGTCATCCTTGCCGTCCCATTGCAGGCTGTGCGCTACCGGCTGAAGCGTGTCCAGCGCGTGCAGGGTGCGTACTACCTGCCCCTCGGCGTTTACTATCTGTACTTCGGTTCGCGCCTCGCTCGTCAGGCGGAAGCGGATGTTCAGCGTGTCGTCCACTCCGTCGCCGTTGGGGCTGAAGGGCGCCGGCGCGACCAACATGTCTTTGATCTGCGCGGAAGCGTTCGGGTCAACGGTGAACCGCCAGTCGGCTGTTCCCACATTGCCCGACAGGTCGCTGATAGACACCAGCACCCGGTGCTCGCCTACGGTCAGGTCATTCGCTGGTTGATAGGTTATCGTGCCCAATGCCGGGTTATACTGCGCTGGAACGGTCGCGCCGTCCAACTGCATCTGCACGCTGTTCGGGTTGATGCCCGCGTTGTCGCCCACGCCCACCACAATCAACGGTCTGGCGGCGCGTGTTCTCTCGTTCGGTGCGGGCGCGCGCACGACGACCAGAGGCGCTATCGTATCGGCGCCGCTCAGCGGGATGTAACCGCTCGTTTGCAGGTTTTCGTTGCGGATATCCAGCACCACCATGCCGATGCTTCCGCGCTGGCTCACGGGACGCACGGTCAGCGTGAAGGTAAACTGCTGTCCGGGCACGAGTGGCGGAATGATGGACGTTCCTGCAGAGACCAGTTCAAAACCGCCGGAAACCTGCACCTGCACGTTCGCCTGCGCAGAAGGCGATCCACCTTCATTGCGCACCGCTACCTGAACCTGCTGAGTGCCGTCTGGCTGGGGTACAGCCTCTCCCGTCACGTAGAGAACCGCTGGAATCCGCACGTTGAGCTCCTGCAGGCGTGTCAGCGCCTGTTCCACCTGCGCTTCGCTCTGCGCCGTCAGGGCGATGGCATCCTCCAACAGGTTCTGGTAGGTCTGCACCGCCTGTTGCGCCTCGGCGGGGTCGTTCGCCTCGATAAAACCGCCCGCCGCCGCCAACAACTGCATCCGTCGCGCCATACCGCGGTCCGCCATCCCCGACGCCGCGCCGGCAATCTGGCTGAAGTTCTCATCCTGCATGGCGCCGTCCAGCCAGGTATTGTTAAGCACCGCCGTGCGGGCGCGGATACGCTCGTTCACCGCGTGCGAGGCTGTCGCAAGCTGGTTCACCGCCTGCAATAACTCATCCGGGCTCACCTGGTCTCTGGTCATCAACTGAGCAAGACGGCGAGCCGCTGTTTCGAAATCGCTCACCTGCCGGCTTCGCGCCCCGTAAACGCCTCTCCCCAGCGAGCCGCGCAACCATGCAGCGACCCTGCCATAAAAGTCTGGCGAGAGCGCCATAATCAAGTCTTCCCTCTCTGGTCTTCCCTGCAGGTTGTAGTTCCAGATAGCCTCGTTGGCTGCGCTGATGCGACCGGGGAGGATGTTTATCGTAACCACCTGCGCCGCCTTCCCGATGGGCAACAGACCATCAGCCACTCCACCTAATAGACCGGTGAGGTCCTGTAAGATGTGCTTCCACCACGGTATCTCGCCCAGCACCACATCGCGCGTGCTGAGGAAGGCGTTGTTCAGCCAGTCCGCGATGGCGCCAAACGGTTCCGCCAGACCGTTGTACCACTGCAGGTCGTTCTGCACGATGTTGCGTAGCTCCCGGATACGCGAGCGAACGGAAGCATCGTCGCCTGCCAGCGTTTGCCCGCCGCGGATGGTGTCGTTCACTTGCTTCACGGCGCCTGTCGCTGTGGCGATGTCTAACGCACTGTGCGCGGTGCTGTACGGCAGGACAACGCCCGATACCACCGTATCATAGATGAAAGAAGGCGAAATGCCTGCAGAGCTCTCATACAGCTGTGCAGCCAGCCCATCCAGGGCGCCGAAGACTGCGCCGATGACCTGGTTGATCAGTTCGTTTTCTGCCTCAAAAGGCGTATTCCCCGTGAACCGGGCATTCATGCTGCGCAGGAAGCCGATTAACTCTCCCTTCACTGCGGATAGCGCCGCCTCGATGGCGGACTGTATCTTGCCTCGTTCACCCTTCAAAGCGTTGACGAAATCGTCGAGCTTCCTGGGATCTGTAACATACCTGCCCAGAGTATCCCTGGCAACTACCAGATTACCGTCGCTCATGCCCCTTCGCAGTACTTCCGTAATCTGGTCCCTCAGTCCGGGCTTGGCGGCAAAGACGTCCTGCAGTCCAACAGCCCTTATGGAACTATCCAGCGCACCGTCTGCAAGCTTCGTGTTCAGCTTCCAGCCCTGTGCCACGGTGAACGAATCGGTAGCTTTCTCAAACAGCTTCAGTTCCGAAGCGAAGAACAGCAGGATGTCCACTACCGCCTTCACCGCCGTTTCGCCATACTGCTGGCGGGCGTCTCGCGCTTCCTTCAGGAAGGGTATCGCCATCTCAATCCGCGACGCCGCGCTGAGCAGGTCGCGCAGTTTCTGCTTATCCGCCTCCGTCCGCTGATTCCAATCACGCAGATACTGTAAGAATGGGAACATGGGGAATCCGTCAGGCAATCCAAAGCCTAACCGATAGAATACGTTCAGCGGGGTGATAGCGTTATAGAGGTCTGCAATCACCTGGTCCACCCCAAGAGTGACAGTACCTATGTCTACAGACCGATTGTGGGATTCATCTTGATACAACGGGAATGCAAGTTCGCCCTGAAACGTATAATCAGGATTGGTTTGCGCGTTCTCGTCGCCGACGCCGACGCTGACCACTTCTACCTGGTGTATCGGCAACAAATCACCACTGAACCGTTCCCTCAATTCTCCGAAGATTAGCCCGGGCAGTTCGCTAGCGCCGTTGTCCGTGACCAGCGGCACCTCCTGCGTAGCCTCCTTGAAACCAATCTTGCTAAACCGCAGGAAGCCATCCTTGTGCAGGCGGAACTGCCTGGTGGCGCGCAGCTCCGGTATTTCGCGGTCCACCGCGGTCACCGTCACCCACTGGTCCTGGCTCAGGGTGCTCGGCGGGAAGTACTCATACAGGTTGGGGTCGGATTGTACCGCCTGCCCCACACTGCCGAGCGTGACAGAGACGTCAAACTCGCGCCCACGCACCAGAGTGCCCGTCTCCACGCCCAGCGTGCCCGACTGCGAGCGGTAGCGCAGGCGCAGGTCGCGCCCCACTGCCACGCCAATCTTGCCCTCGAAGCCCGATCGCGCCAGCATGTTCTCGGGCAGAGGCTGAATGGTTACCTCCAGGTCTTCGGGCAGGAGTTCGAAGTTGTGCGTCTCCTCCGTGCTGCCGTTGCGATCGATTTGCAGGCGATACTGTCCCTCGCTGTTGGTGCTCAGCTCTCCGCCGTTTTCAATCACGATGCGCGCATCGGGCAGGGGACGTCGCTCCAATCGGTTGTCCGAGCCAATCTGCCAGGCGAACACCGTGCCTCTAATCTCCTTCAGACCCGGGCGCAGATCCACCTCCACGGCGTCGTCGGGCTCAATCTGGCGATAACCGTCTGCTTCCACCGTGTAACGGATGGTGGTGACCGCCAGCGCCGAGAACGCCTTCTGCGAGATGGGCGGCTCGTAGCCCGGCGCAGCAATATAGCTGGCAAGCTGCGCCTCTACGACGCCCTCCAGCTCGCCCGGCTCCTCCACCAGAAGCACAAATACGAACTTGCCGTTCGCGCTGACCGGTCTCCAGTCCTCGTTGTAGTTCACCACCGAGGAGAAGGTGGTTGCCAGCGTTTTGCGCAGGGTGGCGCGCAGGCGAACCCTGGCGTTTTGCGTGGGCTGGAGGGTCTCGGAGTCGAGCACCTCGCCCTTGATAATCACCGTCCTGGTGCCCTTGAAGGGGATGCGAATCGGCTCAGTGAACTGTCCAGTCTGGCTCATCGGCGGGTCGGTGAAGCGAACGACCAGGTCCGCCGTTTTCACGAGGAACTCCATGGTTTGGGAGGTAGTACCCTCACAGCCGCGAGCGGTGACTGTTGCTCGGATGACCCCCAGCTTTTCGCCATCGGGCGTCATGGTTACTGCACGTGGGGTGTTGCGCAGGGTCAGGCTGTGTGTAAATATTCCACCCGCCAGAGGTTTCAGCACCACAGTGGGGTCTCCGTTGTCGAAGTCCACCTTCACCAGCGCCTCGCTCAGGTCGCCAGAGCCGCTGATTCGCACGCGGATATTGCCCTGGAAGGGGATGTTGAAGGGCTGCTGTACTTCCTCAAAGCCCACTAAACCGGCTTTCAGCAGGTTAACCTGCTCGATCCGCAGGTCGCGCGGAACCTGTTTGTACAGCTCCTGCACCCGCGCTTCTGCAATCTGCCGAGCCTCCTCGGGGCTTTGGGCGCACACGGTCACAATCACGTCGCGACTGCACAGCTTCAGCTGGAAGTTAGACATGTTCATGAAGTGAGCGTCATTGAAGTTGCTCTTGGTGATGCGAATGTTGCCGCCGGGCGGCGTCGCCACGCTGATGTTGACCACTGGAACGTTGGTACAGTGAGTAGCCTCGATGCGGCGCACCAGCACCCGTTCGCCCAGGTTCACCTCATACAGGTCGGTGTTGGGCGGGCAGTCGGTGTTGACGGTGATGCGCAGAGGCGGCTGGTTGCCTTCCCAGATGCGCAGGCTGCCTAACGCTCGGGACGCAGCGCGAACTCGCGCCGATTCTTCAGGCGTCAATCGTCGTACCGCGCCAGCAGGAAGCCTTGCGGAACGAGTGTTTGACAGCCGGAAAATCGCCGGCGGCAGTTCGAACACCTGCACACCCACAGGAATCTGGTTCTGCAACGACCCAATCTCCACCCCATTGAAGTAGATGTACATGTCAAAGGGCAGGAGATTCCAGCCGATACGGCCTAACGAGTTCTCAAACACGAGCGTCGCCTGGTCGATGTTCTCGAAAAGCAGGCCGCCCACGCCCGCAGCCGAATACAGCGGGAACGCCTTGAAGACAATCTCCTGACCGGGCGCCAGGTAGGCGTGCGATACCTGCGGCTCCAGCCCAACCTGTCCCGTCAGCGCTTCGTCTGGCTCCACGTTCACATCCACGGCGGGTTCCGTGCCGATATTGCGGATGCGATAGGTGCGTATCTGCGTCTGCGAGTCTTCGCTAATCAGGTCAACCACCAGCTGCGCCTGCGAAGGGCGCACCGTTACCGTCGCCTGCGCTTCATCGGTTATCACCACCGGCTCTCCGACGGTGCGCGCCACAAATCGCCAGGTATAACTGTTCTGCTGAGCGTTCTGGAAGTGGCAGGCGAAGGTCAACTGTACCGAGCTGTTGGGCTGAATCACTACCGGCTCGTCCATGCTTCCAACACCCAGGAAGCCAGCGGGCGCATCGTCGTAGGTGTTGACCAGCGTCACCTGCACCTGATGGGGTTGGCTGTCGTTGTTGCGCAGGTTGATGGTGAACCGCTGATCATAGTCGCGCCGGGCGGTAAACTGCAGCTGTTGCGCCTCAAAGGCGATACCCTTTGCCACCGTGAAGGTGCGTTGCTCGCTTTCGGAGACGCCGTACGCATTCACACTGCGCGCCACAAAGACGTAACGCGCGTTCGGGCGCAGGTTGCGCAGGGTGACGCTATGCGTCGTGCCCGGCTCGCCGGTGACCACCGTCCAGTCGGCGTCGGCGGCGCTGCGGTAGCGCACCTCGGAGCTGGCGGGCACATGCGTGAACCACCGAACGACCACACTGCCGCCCACCACGGCGTTGTTGGTGGGGGTTAGCCCGGTAATGACCGGCTCCGCAATTACCTGCAGAGTGCGCTGGGCAGAATCTTCCAAGTTATACGCGCTGGCTGTTGCCCGAACGGTAAAGGTGACGTTCTGGGTAGTGGCGTTAGACGGCACGGAAATGCGCAGCCGACGGGATACTCGCTCGCCCGCTGGGAGACGCAGATTCAGCTCGTTCAGGTCTCCCCAGCCTTGTGGCAAACCGGTGACCTGCAGGAGAGGATACAGTTCGACCTGCCCGTTGTTGCGCACTTCGATGTCCAGGTCTACCACCTGTCCGGGCGCCACGGGCACGGGTGGGTCGTTCAGCAGGACAAGCTGCAATGCGGGGCGAGGCGCCACATCTATGGCCAGCACCCGCGCCAGCGTGTTGTTGTCCTCGTTGCTCTCCGGCACGGCGTTATCGGGGTCTATGACCGCCGAGAGGGGATGATTATTGCCCACAACAGCGGGCCAGCTGACGGTTACCTCGCTGACGCCTCCTGCAGGCACGCTCACGGACTGCGTGCGCGAGAATCCGCTTCCGACACTGATACGAACGGGTACTGCGGAGGCATACGCCGCGCCGTTATTCACCACCTGCAGGCGAATGAGCACATTATCCCCATGCCGAACGCCTTCGGGCGCTTCAAAGCGCAGGTCACCAAAGGTGAAATCGGGCGCGTCCACTGGATAATCAATGCTGGTCTCCCGGGCGTTGTTCTGCTCGTTCGATTCGGAAATGCGGTTGGCCGGGTCTATCTGCACCCGCACGGTGCGTGCACCGCCGGGCGTGACACGCCAGGGCAGGGTAATGCTGGTAGAGCCTCCGTCTGGAATGGAAACATCCTGCTCGCGGTCTGGCAGCTGCTGTCCGTCCACCTGCGCCCTGACGCTCAGGCGGCCAACGTACCTGCCTGCACTCTGCACCCGAACGACCACGCCAGCGGAGTCGCCAGCGGGCCTGTTTGCTGGCTCGATGCTCACACTCTGCACCGCGAGGTCAATCGGCGCGACGGTCGCATTCATGGTCTGCTCGAGGCTGTTGTTATCCTCGCTGGTTTCGGATACCGCGTTATCAGCGTCAACCACTACCCGCAAGGTGGGGTTCTGCAAGGGACGGTCCACGCGCCAGTTGAAGCCAACCGTTGTGCTGACGCCAGCATCCAGCCCTCCCAGCAGCGCCTGCCCAATGACCTGACCGTCCAGCAGGAAGCGGACGGGGATACCCTGTGGATAACCGATGGGCAGGCGGAAGTTGCCACCATCATTGCGTATTTGCGCCTCGAAGCGTACCGTGCTCCCGAAGAACAGAGGGCTATCCTGAGTCTGCACCTGAACCTGTGTAAGCACGAAATCGGGGCGCGGCGACTCCGGTAACTCCAGCTCTATCTGGTTGTTGTCTGGCTGGGCGTCTTCCGTGCCGGCAATAGCCGTCACGCGCAGGCGGCGGGCGTCCTGCTGCCGCACCAGGTTAAGACTGATCTGCCTGTCTAACCCCGATGCCACGCCCTGCAGCTGGGAGTCGCTCTGTCCCAGCACCGTGCCCTGCGCGTTCAGCTGTTCTACCCGAATCTGGGCAGCTCCAGCATAACCACCTCCCACGTTGCGCAAGCGTACTGTTGCCGCAAACGCCTGTCCCGTCTGCGGATTGTCGGGTAGCAACTGCAGGTCTGAAAGCACCAGGTCGGGCGTCGGCACCTCGGGCAGAGCGACCTCGTGCACGTTGTTCGCCCGGTTTGCCTCGCCCAGCTGCTGGTTGGGGTCGGCAATCGCCTGAATACGGTGCTGTCCCGTAAGGGCAGTGTAGTCGAAGCGAATAGTCTGTGACGAATTCGGCGCCAGCGGCGGCACAATCTGCAGGGAGGTCAGGCGATTATCGTCCACCCGAATCTCGATGGGCACGCTGGTGTTGATGCGCCCGGGTCCGAGGTTGCGCACCTCTACAGCCATGCTGACCCGCTGTCCAGCGATGAACGCTTCGGGCGAGTAGGTCAGGTTCGCAATCTCCAGGTCGGGTGCAATGATTTCGGGCAGCTGCACGGAAGCGCGGTTGTTGTCGAAATTGGCATCGGGCAGGCGGAAATAGGGGTCCGCCACGATATGCAGGGTATGTACGCCCGATATCGCCTGCCACACCGCCGACACGGGGCGCGACTCGCCGGCGGGCAATCCATCCAGCGTAAACAGGCTGACGCTTCGGTCATCTATCAGCACCTGTACGGCGATAGAGCGTAACGTGCTTCCCCCCGCGTTGCGCACCACGCCCCGCAGGAGCACATCCTGCCCATAGGCGATATCGGCTTCCGGGCTGAAGGACAGCGACTCCACAATCAGCTCTGGCTGGGCAATGTCGGGCAGGCGCAGCTCCGCGCGTTCGCGCACCGTGGGGTCGGACGACTGGATGCCGTTATTGCCCTCGTCGCTCTCGCCGACCTCGTCAAGCGTGTCCACCTGCACGCCCACGGTCTGGTTCACACCGCCGCGAACCTCCAGAGGAATGCTTACCTCCACGCTGGCGCCTGCGGCAAACCCGCCTGTCACGCGCCGCTCCTCACGCACGGATAGCGGGTTGCCCGTGACGCCCTGACGAAGCAACACTCCGAAGTCGCCCACAGTATCTGCCCCGTTGTTGGTCACCGTGGCAATGACCGACACGCGCTGACCGTCCACCAGGTTGGTATCCGGCTCCATGCGCACGGCGGTGACGGTCAGGTCAGGCGCAGGAATGGGGGAGAACTCCAGCAGGGAAGAGTTGTTCGACTCGTTAACCTCGTCCACCCAGTTGTAGTCGTCTACCACCACGCGCAGGCGCGAGTCGTTGCCTCGCAGGCGGACGGGTGCACTCACCTCCACCGAGGTGTCTGGCGCAAGGCTGGTGATCTCCTGCACCGCCACGTTGCGCTCGCCTGCACCACCAGAGGACAGCAGAAACCGCACCCGGAACCTCTGAGATACAGCATCCGTGCCTGTGTTGCGGACTCGAACACTGGCGGTGACGGTCTGTCCGTCTTTCAAGCCTTCGGAAGGCGTCAGGGATAGTTCGGTAATGCTCAGGTCGCGGTTGGGCACGACGGTAATCACTGCGCTGTCCTCATCCACCCGTCCCGCGCTGTCGCGCACGCGCACGCTGATCACATACCGCCCCAACGCATCCCAGCGATAAGGAACCTGCACCCCGGTGGCATCGTCAAACTCGCCGTCGTTGTCCAGGTCCCATTCGTAGGAAACAATCTGGTCTACCGAGTTGGACGCGGAAGCATCCAGCGTCACCTCCTGTCCACGTCCAACTGTACGGTCGGGGATCAGCGCCTGAATGCCCGCTGCGCCACCGAAGAAGAAGGTGAGGTTAACCTCCCAGCTCTGTCCGGGAGCAAGATCACCGATATTCCACTGCAAGCCGACCCCGCCATCTGCGGTGCCGCTGGATGGATAACGTGTCTGATTGTTCAGTTCACCATCATCCCAGTCGCTATACAACATGAAGCTCCAGTTGCCTACGCCATGCCGCGTGGAGCGAATACTGCCCGTAAACCCAACACGATAATAACTATCATCGTTCATGAACACGCTATCGGAACCCGCATTGTACCAGGCGTAGTCACCGCCCGCGCCTGCGATATCAAAATCTATGGTCTGGAAGAAGCGAACATCCTGGATAGATTGGCTTCCCGTGTTGGTGAGCACGTAGGTGATATTGAACTGACGCGAGGCGCCCGGATAGAACTGCACGCGGCGGATGATGCGCAGAGAACGCCCATTTGCGCTGTACGAGATGATAGCTTCCGCCAGGCGGTCTGGCTGGATCTCGCGGAACCCCTGCTCGACGGTCATACTCTCGGATTCGACAATGCCGCCCCAGTCTGGGCTCCACACCCCGTAGTGCTCCAGGTACACCGCATCAGCACTTTGACCCTGCGCATAGCGGAAAATCCACTGGGTGCTCGACAGCGGACCGACCCGGATGTCGAGAAAGTCATTCTGCGCCACAAAGGTGTTTCCATCCAGCCCCCTTGTTTCGAGCGGAGGCTTTTCCTGAGCATTCAGCGGGCTGACTGCATACAGCAACAGCGCACAGAGAATGGCTGCAATCCGAAGGTACATCCCTGTCATCCTCCTTCATGAGCGTCCTCAGCGCTTGAGCACAACGGGCACTACGGTTCGTACCGCCTCCAGTTCTTCCGTAACTGCGCTCAGTTCGATAAGATATGCCCCTGCAGGCAGAGCCGTACCGGAAGCATCGCGCCCATCCCACTGCAGGGAATGCATGCCTGCCTGTCGCGAGGAGGCAGGTTCTATCTCCCGAAGCGACTTGCCCTGAGCGGACATCACGCGCGCACGGACACTGGCGGGCTTGTTGAGGGTAAGCTGTATGCCCACCGCCCCGCCGCGCGTCTGCTGTACGCGCACCTGCAACAGGCGAAGGGGTAGCTGGTTGTCCATATCCATCTCCACCGCAAACTGGCGGCGGGTGACGCCGCTGCCGGAGCGGAAGGTGAACGCCGGCGCGGTGCGCATCCAGAGGCGTCTGCCCGTTTGCAGGTCTACGAGGCGCAGGTTCACCCCGCGCGGCACCTTCGCCACGTCCTCCCAGTGCAAGGTCACGTCCGAATCGGCAACGTCCGTCTCTACCACAAACTCCCAGCGGGTACGCGCGCGGCTAAGCGCACGCACATCTACCGAACCACCATGTGAGAAGGTCAGCCGTATCCTTGCAGGATTATCAGGAGCCGGAGGGGGGTCCACAAAGGCGCGGGAGACTCTGCTCTGTCCCAGCAGGTTGTTATCATCTCGGTGTGCACCAACCTGGGCGCTAAGGCGAACCGACCACGGTCGTAACGCGCTGTCTGCACCCTGCGCCCATACCGAACAACCGAATGCAGGAACTAATATTGCTGCAAGACAAGAGATAAACCCTCTGGACATCGTTTCACCCCCTGGTGATTCGAGCCATCTCAATGTCTAGCCTGGCAACATTATCGGCGTATGATATTTTCCCTTGTAGCCTCGTCTTTCATAATACTTAGTATGGTTGGAAGAAATCAAGTCTTTATACTTGTGTCGGGGGAAAATCAAGTATTTATACTTGAAAAGTTATTAAAAACACTTGAGCTATTTCTATAGGGTGAACCTACCGCCGAGCCGATGATAACCTAACCCCCGTTTCTCCTCTCTCCGCGTCGGGGAGAGGTTGGGAGGGGTTGAGGTGGTAGCGTGGTTGGACAAGGGGTATGCAG
>FMJZ01002203.1_pt1 | contig 18122 bp, 15 predicted proteins | sample 1987881 | NCBI WGS metagenome assembly FMJZ01 (sample SAMEA4378227, study PRJEB15110) | soil metagenome | biome: soil; feature: Field; material: Soil | place: India | collected 2015-03-11 | depth 0 m
TTATGTGCTAATGAAAAATTATATATGTATTATTCATCAAGTTACAACCAATGGTAATAACAAAAAAAACAAGATAATGTTATTTCAAGTGCTACATCTAAAGGCCTCTCAGCTACACATGCTTTGTTGTTTCTTTATGGATTATGACCTTTTCTTGACAAACAAATTTTATATTGACTAAAGTCATTATAGATAATTTTTTCAAGTATAATCAATATCTTGAGGTAAATAATGAATAAAACAATTCTTTCTATTCTAAAAATAATAGAAAATCAAGAGGATATAATAGGATCAAGGGAAATATCAAAAAGACTTAAGCTATATGGAATAGACCTATCAGAGCGCGCTGTTAGGTACTACCTTAAGTTATTGGATGAACAAGGGTTTACCGAAGTTTTTGCAAAACAGGGAAGAAGAATTACAGACAAAGGCAGGGAGGAACTGAAGCTCGCCTTTGTATCAGAAAAGGTTGGTTTTGTAATTAGCAGGATAGAAACCCTTTCTTATCTAACAAGTCTAAACATAGAAACAATGAAGGGACAGGTTATCCTTAATACCTCTTTGTTCCCAGAAGACAGGTTAGATGAGGCAATAAAGATACTAAAGCCTATATTTTCTTCTCCATATATTATGAGTGACAGGATAATAATAGGTAGATCTGGGGAAAGAATAGGAAAATTTGAGGTCCCCCAAGGAAAATGTATGATTGGAACTGTCTGTAGTATAACCATTAATGGAATTTTTTTAAAGGCAGGAATTCCTCTTACTTCCCGATTTGGAGGTGTGGCGGAGATTTGTGATGCTAAACCAAAGAGATTCATATCCCTTATTAGTTATGAAGGATCTTCTCTTGATCCCCATGAGATATTTATTAGAAGTAGAATGACAGATGTAATAGGTGCGGTAAAAAGAAAAACAGGAAAGATATTAGCCAGTTTTAGGGAAATGCCAGTTATATGTTTAGATGAGGCAAAGAGGTTATCGGAGATTTTATCTAAAAGAGGAATAGGGGGAATATTAGTTATAGGAGATCCCAACAAGTCTGTACTGGAAGCGCCTGTTGGAATTGATAGGATAGGCATGGTAGTTGTTGGTGGATTAAATCCTATATCTGCCCTTGTAGAGCGCGGGATACCAACAGAAAATAGAGCTATGTCAGTTTTATATGAGTACTCTAAATTAATTCCCTTTACTGATGCCTTACAGAAACTTTAGACAGCTATTTACTAAATTTTAAATCTTATGGAAGTCATAACATCCCATATAAATGCTGATTTTGATGCATTTGCCTCTGCAATGGCAGCAAAAAAGCTTTATCCCCAATCAATAATAGTATTTCCAGGCTCATTAGAAAAAAAGGTAAGGGATTTTATTGATGCTTACAGGCCAATAGAAATCACCAAGATTAAAAATGTTTCATTTGAAAAAATTAATAGGCTGGTAATTGTTGATACGAAAAATCCTGAGCGGATAGGTCCTTTTAGGGAAATACTATCAAAACCAGGCATAAAAATCCACATTTATGACCACCATCCTATCACAAAAGATGATATTCGTGGTGAACTTGAAGTTATAGAAAATGTAGGTGCTGTATCAACTATTTTTACAGAGCTTATTCAGAAAAAGAAGATTACAATATCTCCACTTGAGGCTACTATACTTTGTCTTGGAATATATGAAGAGACAGGTTCTCTGCTTTATACCTCTACTACACCAAGAGATTTAATGGCTGTATCTTTTTTATTAACAAAAGGAGCAAATCTGAATCTTGTTTCAAGTTTTTTAAAGACTGAATTAAGCAGAGAGGAATTTACACTTTTAAATGAACTTATACAATCCCTTAAAGAGGTTGTAATCAATGGCATAAGGATAAAGATAGGAAAGGGAACTATGGAAGATTTTGGTGATGTAGCCCACCTTGCCCAAAAGATAATGGATATGGAAGACATAGAAGCGGTTATTCTTATTATTAACATGTCTGATAAGATATTGATAATCGGAAGGAGCAGGGCTTCAGAACTTGATATCTCTCAGGTATTATCTGAATTTGGGGGAGGAGGTCATGCCACTGCTGCAGCAGCAACTATTAAAGAGGCTTCATTAGAGATAATTGAGGAGAGGCTTATTGAGTCACTAAACAGACATATAAAACCATTAAAATCTGCAAAGGATGTAATGACAGCACCTGTTATTGTTATTCAGCATAAGAATACTGTTAAGGAGGCAGAAGATATGATGACCCGTTACGGAGTAAATGTCCTTCCTGTTGTAAAGAAGAATAGATATTTAGGGATTTTAACAAGGGAGGTTGTTGAAAAGGCTATTTTTCATGGTTTTGGGAAGAGTAAATGTATTGATTTTGCTTCAACAGATGCTATTACAGTAACAAAAGATGTCCCTGTTGCTGATGTGGAAAGGTTAATGATAGAGCAAAATCAGAGATTTGTCCCTGTTCTTGAAGGAGGCATTCTCATAGGCGCTATAACAAGAACTGATATATTGAGGGCATTATATGAGGAGTTTTTAAAAAAAAGCAGGATATCATCAAAAGAATCTGCTCCTGAGGCATTTCTTGGGTTTGGAAGAAATATATCAAAGATGTTAAAGGAAAAACTCCCTGAGCATTTATATGAATTTCTTATTATATCCGGGGAGGTTGCTGATGAATTGCATTTTGGAGCCTATCTAGTAGGAGGATGCGTAAGGGATATATTAAGATCAGAGGAAAATCTTGATATAGATTTAGTGATTGAAGGAGATGGTGTTTCTTTTGCAAAAAAACTCGCATCTCGTATAGGCGGAAAGGTAACGGTTCATGAGAGGTTCGGTACAGCAATTATTACAAAGAATGATTTCAAGCTTGATATTGCAACAGCGAGGACAGAATATTATGAATCACCTGCTGCGCTTCCAAAGGTAGAGATGTCATCTATAAAAAAGGATCTTTATAGGAGAGATTTTACAATTAATACCCTTGCAGTAAAATTAAATAAAAAGGATTTTGGTTTATTGCTTGATTTTTTTGGAGGGCAAAGGGACCTGAAAGATAAGATTATAAGGGTGCTTCATAATCTAAGCTTTGTTGAGGACCCAACAAGGGCGTTTAGGGCGGTAAGATTTGCTGAAAGATTTGGATTTAGAATTACAAAACATACAGAAAATCTTATAAAAGTTGCAATAAGAATGAACATATTTGATAAACTTTCTGGTTCAAGGATTTATGATGAACTATATCTGATTTTCAATGAAACAAATCCAATAAAGACAATAAAAAGACTCAGCGATTATGGTCTTTTAAAAGTCATACATCCAAAACTTATATTTTCAAATATACTTGAGTCTTTAATGCAATCAGTGCATGATTCTATTTCATGGTATGACCTGCTTTTTCTAAAAGATAAATATGATAAGGCACAGCTTTATATGATGGCGTTCCTTTGTAACATAAAGGATGAAGATAGAAAATCTGCCCTTAATAGGCTTAATGTCCCATTAAATTTAAGGGGAAAAATTATAAAAGGGCTGCATGATTCTCAAGAGTTATTAAAAAATATTAAACCAGATGATCCTGTTAAGATATATCATTTATTAAAGAATTATAATATTGAGACAATCCTTTTTAGTATGGCTTTAACAGATGATAATGAGAAAAAAAAGTCAATATCAAAGTATCTATTAGAACTAAAAAATATTAGACCTATTTTAAAGGGTGAGGATTTAAAGGCCCTCGGAATTGAGCCAGGGCCATTATACTCTGAGATTTTTAATAAGATACTTAATGAAAAACTAATGAAAAGACTTCAAACAAAAGAGGAGGAAATAGAATTTGTCCAAAATTTGCTAATTTAAAAAAATTTTGTTATAGTTTATGCCATGATTTATCCTAATAATTATATATCTGTAATAGGTGCAGGCAGTTGGGGAACTACTATAGCCTCCCTTCTTTCTGAAAAGGGATATGATGTTACATTATGGACCTATGAGCCGGAATTGGCTGATCAGATTAATAATGAAAGATTAAACAATATATATCTTCCAAACATTCCTTTGCCAGATACACTAAGGGCTACTAATGATATCATAGAGGCCGTTGCAAATGCTAGATGTATAATTAATGTTGTCCCTACACAATTTATTAGGTCTGTCTTTAGTCAAATAAAATCCGTAATAAAAGAAGATTCTATAATTGTGAGCGCTTCAAAGGGTATAGAAGTTGATACCTTGTTAACACCTTCAATGATATTAGCAGAAATCTTAAATAAGTCTGTATCTGTTCTGTCAGGTCCGAGCTTTGCAAAAGAGGTTATTTTGAAACTTCCAACTGCTGTCACGCTTGCTTCAAATGATAGAAAAAACGCACTTCTCCTTCAGGAGATGTTCAATACAGACTATTTCAGGGTTTATACCCATGATGATGTAATAGGTGTAGAACTCGGTGGTGCATTAAAAAACGTTATTGCAATCAGTGCTGGAATTTGTGATGGTTTAGGTCTTGGCTATAATGCGCGGGCATCTCTTATAACTAGGGGGCTATCTGAAATAACACGGCTCGGTACTGCAATGAATGCACGGGAAATAACCTTTATGGGACTAAGTGGGCTTGGAGATCTTGTGCTGACATGTACATCACCCCTTTCAAGAAACTATACCATTGGATATAGGCTTGGAAAGGGGGAGAAATTATCTGAGATAACAAAAACTAAATCAATTGCTGAGGGTATAGCTACTGCCAAGTCTGCCTATATGCTTTCACACAAATACAGCATAGAAATGCCAATTACAGAACAGGTATATTTAACATTATATGAAGCTAAACCTATAAAAGATGTTGTTAGAGATCTGATGGCCCGTTCTCTCAAGGCAGAGTTTTATGGATATTGAAATACTAAAAAAACTTTTAACCAATTTAAATAAAGGCAGAATATCTGTAGATGAGGCTATTAATTCCTTAAAATATCTTCCATACGAAGACCTCTCATTTGCAAAGGTAGACCATCATAGAGGTATCAGAAATAATGTCCCGGAGGTAATCTTTGCCAAAGATAAGAGGATTGATGATGTTGTAAAGATTGCAAGGGCAATGTATGAAAAAAGCAGAAGATTTCTTATAACGAAGGCATCTGAGGATATATACCGGTCTTTAAGTATAAAGGGATCAAAATTTTATCCACTATCTAAAACTATATCATATGGAGAGTCTAAAAATAAAAAGGGATTAGTTGCTGTAATTTCTGCTGGTACATCAGATATTCCGGTTGCGGAAGAGGTAGAGGTAACATTATCTTTTCTCGGAAGCAAGACAGAGAGTGTTTATGATATAGGAGTTGCTGGAATTCATAGGTTGTTTAGCAATCTGGATTTAATAAAAAAGGCAAGGGTAATTGTTGTGGTAGCTGGAATGGAGGGTGCATTGCCTTCAGTAGTTGGAGGGCTTACTGACAAACCTGTTATTGCTGTACCAACTTCAGTGGGCTATGGGACAAATCTCAATGGTATAACCCCTCTTTTTGCTATGCTTAACTCATGTGTTCCAGGCTTAGCAGTGGTTAATATTGATAATGGTTTCGGTGCTGGATGTCTTGCCCATAAGATCAATACTTTATCATGTAAAAAATAAAAAAGGGATGAAGATTTCATCCCTTTTTTATATTAGGTTAAACAACTGTTTAACAGGCTGGTCCTCAACCTCCGCCAAAACTACGATAGGGATTAAATCCAGTAGATCCAAAAGAAGAACCACCTGATGGGCAACAGCTAAAAGCAGATACCAACTTTTTTACATTGCCTGAAGCACATTTTGGACATTTAGTATCCTTTTCATATATAGCGGTGCTTTTGAAGATAGAGAATACCTCACCGCATTTTTTGCATTCATATTCATAAATTGGCATTTTAAACCTCCACTGTATTGTTTTTTAGATCAATATATATATTGTCATAATTAGACAAATAAAATCAAATCCGATGTAGATATTTGATAATAGAAGTATATAAAGCTGTAGTTTTATTCTATAGGTTTCAGTATTAAAACCGAAAGGGGAGGTAGGGTTAAGTTTATAGAAAATGATCTGCCATGCCATGGAATATTTTCAGCATTTACTCCACCATAATTACCTATGTTACTGCCCCAATAAATATGGGAGTCACTATTTAGCAATTCCCGATAAAAACATTTTTTTGGAACACCAATTCTATATTTATATCTCGGAACAGGGGTAAGATTAAATACGAAAACTAAAAAGTCATTAGGATTTTTTGCCTTTCTTATAAATGATACAATGCTTTTTTCTGTATCACTAAAATCAATCCATTCAAATCCTGATGGGTCATAATCAAGTTCAAATAGTGAAGGCTCACTTTTATATAAATAATTTAAATCCCTAATGAAATGCTGTAATTTCTGGTGAGGTTCCTGTTGTAATAAATACCATTGAAGTTCATCGTCAAAATTCCACTCGCTCCATTGACCAAATTCTGAACCCATAAAGAGGAGCTTTTTGCCAGGATGACCATACATATAACCATAAAGGGCCCTTAAATTAGCAAACTTCTGCCACATATCACCTGGCATCTTATCGAGCAGGGATTTTTTCATATGTACTACTTCATCGTGCGATAAAGGCAAGATGAAATTCTCTGAAAAGGCATAGAAAAGACTAAAAGTTAGATTGTTTGTATGATACTTTCTAAAGATTGGGTCTTTAGAAAAATACAACAAAGTATCATGCATCCATCCCATGTTCCATTTCATGCTAAAACCAAGACCTCCAAGATATGTTGGTTTTGTAACAGAAGGCCAGGCAGTTGATTCTTCAGCTATAGTAAGAATACCAGAATGGTATTTATGAACAACTTCATTGAGTCTTCTTATAAAGTTAATTGCTTCAAGATTTTCATTACCACCATAGATGTTAGGGATCCATTCACCTGGTTGTCTCCCATAATCAAGATATAACATAGATGCAACAGCATCAACCCTTAATCCATCAATATGATATTTATCAAGCCAAAAGAGTGCATTTGAAATTAAATAATTCGCTACCTCATTTCTTCCAAAATTAAAAGCTAATGTTCCCCATTCTTTATATTCGCCTTTTCTTGGATCTTCATGTTCATAAAGACATGTTCCATCAAAGAATCTGAGGCCGTGAGCATCTTTTGGAAAGTGGGCTGGAACCCAGTCTAATATTACAGCTATTTCATTCTGGTGGCATTTGTCAACAAAATACATAAAATCCTCAGGCTTTCCGTACCTGCTCGTAGGAGCATAATAGCCTATTGGCTGATAACCCCATGATGCATCTAAAGGATGCTCAGTAATAGGCAGAAGTTCAATATGTGTGAAACCTTGATCTTTCACATAAGGAATTAATTTATCAGCAAGTTCTCTGTAAGTAAGAAATCTTTTTCCCTGCTCATTATTTCGCATCCATGAACCGAGATGGACTTCGTAGATTGAAATAGGAGAATTGAACCAATTTTTATTTTTTCTATTATTCATCCATTCAGCATCATGCCATTGATGCTTATTTTCGATGTTATAGACAATTGAAGCGCTTTTGGGTCTGACCTCAAAAAGGAATGCAAAGGGATCAGATTTTTGTTCTTTGTAATTATTATATTTAGATAATATCTCAAACTTATACAAAGTCCCTTCTTCAAGACCTGGAATAAAGATTTCCCATATACCAGAACTCCCGAGCATTCTCATAGGATGCCTAATTCCATTCCAATTATTAAAATCCCCTATTACACTGACTCTTTTAGCATTAGGGGCCCATACGCAAAAATGAATACCTTTTATGCCGTCTACCTCGATTACGTGGGAACCGAGTTTTTCATAATTTTTATAATGTTTACCTTCTCCTATTAAGTGCAGGTCATAATCTGTTAATATTGATTTTTGAAATGCGTATGGATCATAAAACTCTTTATATTCATCCTGATATGATAAAACCTTGATTCTATACCTGAAAATTTTTTTTGATTTTTCAAATGATATTTCAAAAAAACCATTTTGATGGATTTTTTCCATTTCAAATATTTTATCTTTATCATCACCTTCTTCAATCACAACCCATGCTTTCTTATCATCAGGAAGAAATGCCCTGATGTAAGTTTTATTGTTTTCTACATGAATCCCAAGTATCTTATGAGGATTACCATGTTCACCTATACAAAGATAATGAATATCTTTTTTCTTAGCCATAATGTTATTCCTTTAATCTAATAATCTAAAAAGCATTAGGCATTTTTATTATACAAAATATATCAGACCCTAATCCGTTGTTTTGTCTAAGGGTTTTTTCAGTCCTATCAGCTTTTCTTATGCAAATGTTTCTTTACGGATTATGGAAATGATAATATTTAGATAAAAGAACAGATAAATGTTAAAATTAAAAGATTTGTTATAGTATACTTTTTACATAAATTATATTTTTAAGGAGGGAAAGTGTCAAGCAAAATAAAGGTGATAAATCCTATAGTAGAAATAGACGGTGATGAAATGGCCAGGGTAATCTGGCATATTATAAAGGATAAATTGATATTTCCTTTTCTTGATATAGAACTTAAGTATTTTGACCTTGGAATTAAACACAGGGATGAGACAGAGGATAAAGTTACAATAGATGCAGCTAATGCAATAAAGGAATTTAACATCGCAGTAAAGTGTGCCACAATAACACCTAATGCAGCAAGGGTTAAGGAATACAAACTGAAACAACAATGGAAGAGCCCTAATGCCACAATTCGTTCAATTCTTGATGGAACGGTTTTTAGAAAACCTATAATTATAAAAAATATTCCTCCAGCTGTTTCAAATTGGAAAAAACCTATAATTATCGGACGACATGCTTATGGAGATATATATAAGTGTTCAGAACTTGTGATTGATAGACCCGGATCAGCTGAGATTGTCTTTACCCCTTTTGATGGGAGCACAAGGACTATATTAAAGATTCATGACTTTAATGATAAAGGTGTAATTATGGGAATTCATAATATAGAAAAATCGATCAGGAGTTTTGCAAAGTCATGCATTAATTACGCTATAAATGAAAAGGTTGATCTATGGTTCGGCGCAAAGGACACTATTTCAAAGCAGTATCATGGTTTTTTCAGAGATATTTTTTCAGAGGAGGTGGAAAATCATCGGAGTAAGTTTGAAGATGCAGGTATAGTTTTTCGTTACATGCTTATAGATGATGCAGTTGCCCAGATAATAAAATCAGAAGGAGGAATGCTATGGGCATGTATGAATTATGATGGAGATGTGATGTCCGATATGGTCGCTGCGGGATTCGGAAGCCTCGGACTTATGACATCTGTACTTGTTTCCCCAGATGGAAAATTTGAATATGAGGCAGCTCATGGTACAGTTGTAAGACATTACTATGAGTATCTTAAAGGTAATCCCACATCTACAAATTCCATAGCTTCAATATTTGCTTGGAGTGGTGCGATTGCAAAAAGAGGTGAACTTGATAATACACCTGAGGTTGTGAGATTTGCTAAAATATTAGAAGAGGCAGTTATAAAAACAGTAGAAGATGGAATTATGACAAAAGATTTGATGCTTATAGCAAGGCCTTCTCCAGAAAGATATGCCTTAACAGAAGAGTTTATAGATGCTGTTGCAGATAGATTAGAAGATTTACTTGGAAAATAGAGAAAACATTAAAAAAATCTGAAACCAATTTATTATGAGGTAATTTATGGAGCTTGATGTAAGGATAGATAAGAGTTCAATTTCAATACCTATTAAAAATCCATTTCAATTAAATGTTGATGAAATTATTGAAAAAATTAATGGATTTGCTATGGAAAATTGTACAAATATTGATGACTTAGATATACAGGGTCTTATCCCCAGAATGGTTAAGGGCATTGCTGGTTGCGAAAGTGGATGTCCAGCCAATGCAAAAAAACTTGTAGAAAAGGGGTTTAAAAACTTTAAGATTAGTTATATAGAAGGTGGTATATTATCAGCTGAAGCTAATGCAAAGGATGGAAAAATCCTGACTTTAAAAATGTTTCCAGACTTTTAACAGGTTATGTTTCTTCCGCCTCATCATCTCCAATACCATATAATTTTTTAATTGTTGCAATTAATTCATCGCGATCCTCTCTATCTTCCTTAATAGCAACAGTTGGAGGGTGTATTAGCTTATTAACTATAGCTGTTGCCATATAATCTATAGCCTTTATTTTTGATTCATCAAGGTCAGGAAATTTGTTTCTGAATTTATTAAATTCTTCTCTTTTAATAGCATCAGCTTTTTGTCTTAAGGCTATAATTATTGGTACAGAATCAAGGGAAGACTTCCATCTAACAAATTTTTCAACCTCTTCATCTATTATCTTTTCTGCCTTTTCAGCTTCTTTTTTTCTTTCCAGAATATTAGTGTCTACTACTTCTTGCAGGTCGTCAACATCATAAAGATATACATTATCAATCTTGTTTATCTCAGGGTCTATATTTCTTGGAACAGATATATCAATAATGAAGACCGACCTGTTTCTTCTTTCCTTCATAACCCTTTGCATCTGTTCCTTATGAAGAATATATGTTGGCGCTCCTGTTGAACAGATGATTATGTCAGTGTGTAAAAGTTCATTAATAAAGTTTTCAAATCTTACTGCCCTGCCATTAAATTCATTTGCTAATTCACAGCCACGTTCATATGTCCTATTGACAACCATTACATCCTTAACCCCATTGTTGACAAGATGACGGGCTGCAAGCTCAGCCATCTCTCCTGCGCCAAGGAGCATGAATGACTTACCAGAAAGATCAGTAAATATCTTTTTTGCAAGCTCTACTGCTGCAAAGCTGATTGAGACCGCATTTTCTGCAATTCTTGTCTCAGTTCTAACCCTTTTGCCGACAGATATGGATTTTTTGAAAAGCCTGTTAAGAATAATTCCTGTTGTTTTTTTACTGAGAGCAAAATCAAAGGCATCTTTCAACTGCCCAAGTATCTGAGGCTCACCAACTACCATTGAATCAAGACTTGCAGCAACTCTAAATACATGTCTGACCCCCTCTGATTCAACATACTGGTAAAGTGATTTTTCAAAGGACCTTCTTTCTATTTGATGAAAAGAGGAGAGGAAATCCTTTATATTCTCCGAAGCAGATGCAACATTGTTTACACATGTATATATCTCCACCCTGTTACAAGTTGAAAGCAAAGCAACCTCTTTTACATGTAAAATCTTTTTTAGTCCAAATAAGCCTTCTTCAAGCTTTGGACCGTTGAAGGCAAGCCTTTCCCTTATTTCCACATTAGCTGTTTTATGGTTTAAGCCTAATATAAGAATGTCCATTAGAATTTATGTAAACTCTTTAAGAGTAAGTTAACTCCAAAGAAAGTAAATATTACAGAGGAAAAACCAATTATGGATAAGATGGCGGCTTTTCTGCCTTTCCATCCAGCAATTAATCTTACATGCAGGATAAGGGCATAGATAAACCATGTTATAAGTGACCATGCCTCTTTGGGATCCCATCTCCAGTAGCTTCCCCATGCACTTTCAGCCCATAAGGCCCCTGTAATTATAGCAAGGGTAAGTAGAGGAAATCCTATAGTAATCAATTTATAATTTATCTCGTCAAGGACCTGAAGGCTTGGGAGCTTGTGAAAAAGTCCACTTAGATGTTTGGATTTTACATAATGCTCCTGAAGGAGATACATTACACCTGTCCCAAAGGCCACTGCAAATGCAGCATTTCCAAGAAATGCCAAGGATATATGGATCCCAAACCAATAACTTTTAAGCACAGGACTCAATGGACTAATTTCCCTCGGAAAGACAGAAGATGAAAGCATTAATAAAAAGACTATAGGGAGAATAAAAGAGCCGAGTATGTGTATCCTATATCTATATTCAAGAAAAAAGAATATAATAACTATGCACCATGCAAAGAAAGAGGATGCCTGATGCATTCCAACTATAGGTATATGTCCTGCTTCTATATATCTGAAGATAATACTTGATGTATGTATAATAAATCCTATCCCTGTAAGAATGAGAAGCAGTTTTGATGACCCATTGCCTTTTTTGAAGATCTCAAATATGCTAATTATAGTTGCTGTAAAATAAAAGGTAAGGGCTAATTCAAAAAGTATTGTACCCATGTTTCATCCATATTCCTTATTTAAAAACAGCCAAGTTCACATTCAGTTATCTTTATCTTAAGATCATTTGCCAGGGTTCCTATTTCTTTATAGGAGATTTTAAGTTCCTCAGCGATTTTTTTTGCGCTGCTACAGGTGATCTTTCCATCTATTGTCTTTTCTTTTAGAATTTTTTTTATTTTATTTCTTCTGACTGCTGCCTCTATTAGCTTCATGAGTTCTTCTTGGGGAATATCCTTTGAATCTATAATGATATCGGCGATTTTCATAACAGATCTTGCTGATGGCTTCATATTTCCTACATTAATAAATACTACAATATCTGGATATGAAAACTCAATTGCTGAATTACCTTCAATAACAACGCAATCTAAATGTGAGAGTCTGCTAATAGCAAGTGGCATTATCTCTATAAGTTCATTTTTCGGTGACTGTACCCATAGTACATTTTCTGCGCCTGCATCTAAAAGCCTTCTTGTGTCCTTATCTTTCTTTCTTAAGACGTATTTATCATCAATAATAGATATATAGATTTCAGTTTTTGTATATTTTATAGCCCCTAGTCTCTTAAAATTTAGAAAATAATTAGATTTAGAAAGATTGTTTCTTTTAAAATATTCAAGAATTGAAGATGCTATAGTTGTCTTTCCAACTTTACTTTGTGAAGCTCCTATGCCAATTATAAAAGGACGTTTCATTTATCTGATTCAGTTAAGGCAGTCTCTTCTTTTTTTACCTCCTCTTCATAACCACACTCTTTATTCAGACAGTGAAGCATGATGAGGCCAGTTTTATTTCTTTTTTCAATGAGAAAGGTTGCATTGCATTGGGGGCAAGGCTTTTGAATAGGTTTAAACCATGAGGCAAATTTACAATTAGGATAATTGCTACAGCTCCAAAATACCCTGCCACGTTTAGACCTTCTCTCAATAATATCTCCTTTATCAAGAGGGCATTTTATCCCTGTTGAAAATGGTTTTGTGGTTTTGCATTCAGGATATTTTGAACATGCTAAAAATTTTCCGAATCTGCCAACCTTTATTAACATTGGAGAACCGCACTTTTCACATTTTTCATCTGTTAAGTTCTGTACAGGCTTTGAAGATTCTGATTCACTTTCCAGAGGTTTTGCATTTTTACATTTAGGATATCCTGAACACGAAAGAAATCTCCCATGTCGTCCCCATTTAATAACCATTGGCATGCTGCATTTTTCACACACATGTCCTGTTGGTATATCCTCGGGCTTTATTTTTCCAATGTCTTTTAAAGCCTCTGTTAAATCCTTAATAAAAGGGTTATAGAAGTCTTTTATTACCTTTACCCATTTCATTTTGGCGCTTTCAATCTTGTCAAGTTCGTCTTCCATTTTTGCAGTGAATCTTATATCAATGAGTTCAGGGAATTTATCCACAAGCAGGTCAGTAACAATCCTTCCTAACTCTGTAGGGATAAATTTCTTGTTTTCATTTTTTTCTACATATTTCCTTTCCTGTATTGTAGAGAGTATTGTAGCGTAAGTGCTTGGTCTTCCAATTCCCTTTTCCTCAAGTGCCTTTACCAATGTTGCCTCTGTATATCTTGGCAGGGGCTGGGTAAAATGCTGTACAGGCTTAATCTCTATTTGTTTGAGCCTGTCTCCTTCTTTTAAAGGCGGTAGCACTGAGCCTTCTTCTTCGGTTATCTCATCTCTTCCTTCAGTATATAAAGCCATGAATCCTGGGAATCTTATAACAGTCCCTGAAGCCCTGAATTCAGAGTCATTAATTATAACCCCTGAATCCATTAATTTTATGATATAGGTTGTCTGTTCAAGTTGAGCAGGGGCCATTTGGCTTGCAATAAATCTATTCCATATCAAGGTGTAAAGATTGTACTGGTCTCGGGTTAAAAATGCCTTCACCTTTTCAGGTGTCTTGTCAGGATATGTAGGTCTTATAGCCTCGTGAGCCTCCTGGGCTGACTTTTTGGTTTTATAATTTGGAGGTTTTTCTGGAAGAAAGTCCTTTCCAAATCTGTTTTCAATAAGTTTTCTTGCCCACTGCTGTGCCTCAGGTGAAATCCTGAAAGAATCAGTCCTCATATATGTAATAAGCCCGATTGAACCCTCTTCACCTAACTCTACTCCTTCATACAATTGCTGTGCTATAGTCATTGTCTTTTTTGCACTGAACTGGAGTCTTCTTGCTGCCTCTTGCTGAAGGGTGCTTGTTATAAAAGGTGGATGGGGAGATTTTTTTTGGAGTTTTTTATCTATTTTAAATAGAAAAAAGTCCTTGTCTTTGATTTCATTGACAATTTGATAAGCTGTTTCAGCATTGGTAATAAGAAATCTGTTGCCTTCTTTTGGATCCCGTGAGATTATTAATGAGTCTTTATATTTATAAAGTCTCGATGTAAATTGGGGAGGAGTGGTTGCAGTATCAGTTGTATGCTTTGGTTGAAGAATAGCCTCTATACCCCAATACTCTTCTTTTTTAAAAGATTCAATCTCTCTTTCTCTGTCAACAATAAGTTTTACTGCAACAGACTGAACCCTTCCAGCACTTAATCCCCTTCTGATTTTTTTCCAAAGAAATGGACTCAGATTATAGCCTACTAATCTATCAAGTATTCTTCTTGCCTGTTGAGCCTCTACTTTGTTAATGTCTATTTGTTTAGGTTCCTTTATGGCTTCTTTTACAGCCCTTTCAGTAATCTCATGAAATGTTATACGATAAATCTTTTGTTTTTTTTCTTCCGCCTTCTGCCCTTTATTTTTTTTTATCTCTTCAGCTATATGATATGCAATAGCCTCTCCTTCTCTGTCAGGGTCTGTTGCGAGGTAAATATTTTCAACCTTTTTTGCCTCGCTTTTAAGCTCTTTTATTATCTTTTCCTTACCAGGAATAATTATATATTGAGGTGTAAAATTGTTTTCAATATCCACTCCTAAATTATTTTTGGGCAGATCTTTTATATGGCCTATTGATGCCTTTACAGTAAAATCTTTTCCGAGTATCTTATGTATTGTCTTTGCCTTTGCAGGCGATTCTACAATTACCAGGGATTTCAATTTTTACTCCTCCTTTTGAGCAATGAATATGGTCACAAGCCTTTGATTGATATCCAAATGTAGATATGACTATAGTTTTACTAACAGAGATAATGAGGTTAGTTCCAAACTATTTTGCGACCGCTGCCAAAGATTAAGGCGTATATGTATTCTATATCAAGTCCTGTCTCTTTAATAAGTAAATATGTCAGGTATAATTTTAAATTGTCAATCTCTGAATCATCAGCATATCCTGTTACGTCAATCATTTAGATCCCCCTCTCATTAGTTTGCTATTAACATAAACTATATCTATTCCCTTCACTCTGTTTTACAACACCTTTAATTTCCAGATTTAGCAGTAAATGTAATAGCTTTGCATGTTGTATCTTGGCTTTTCTTGCAATAACATCAATGTGAAGTGGTTCATTTTCTAAAATATTACATAATGCCTTTTCTTCATCATTTATTTCAAGTTTGTCTAAATCTGCAATTGATTTTTTATTAAATGTCCTTAAATATCCCTTTAATGAAAAGGGCAATTCTTCGAGGATATCTTCTGCCTTTTGTACAAGTTTTGCCCCTTTCTTTATTAGTTCATTTGTGCCTTCTGATGTTTTTGAAAAGATGCTGCCTGGTACAGCAAAAACCTCCTTTCCTTGCTCAAGGGCATGGTAAGCTGTTATTAAGGAACCACTGTTAATTGTAGCCTCTACTACAATTACACCTAATGAAATACCGCTTATCAGCCTGTTTCTTTTTGGAAAGTTTTCCTTGTATGGAGGTGTTCCCATTGGGAATTCACTAATTATACAACCTGATACTGATATAGCCTCAAATAGCTTTATGTTTTCAGGAGGGTAGGATCTGTCAAGACCACAGCCTAATATAGCTATGCTTCTGCCACCAGATTTTAAAGCACCGCGATGTGAAACAGTATCTATTCCACGAGCCATTCCACTAACGATTGTTATGCCACAAGAGGCTAACTCATGTGATAATTTCTCGGCAATTTTAGCTCCATATTCTGACATATTTCTTGATCCAACCATAGCAATTGCACATCTATCTTGCTCTTTGAAGTCTCCTTTTAAATATAGCATTACAGGTGAATCATTAATATTTCTCAAGGATTCAGGATAATCCTTATCTGTATATTTAATAATCTTAACTTTGTGTCTTTTTATCAGATCAAGCTCTTTTTCAACCCTTTTCCAAGAATTAAATTCAGATATCTTTTTTGCCCTTGCCTCGCTTATCTCCTCAATATCCTTAAGTTCATTAAATCCAACCTCAAAAATCCTTTTAGGTGATTTGAAAGCAGAAAGAAGCTTCTTTATTGTTACCGGTCCTATATCTTTTACAAAAGAGAGGGCTAACCAATATTTTAAATCATCATCTTGGATCATTGTAGTAAATAAGTAATGATTCAGTGACCTAATAATTTTTTTACTCTTAGTCTTAATGCATTGAGTTTAATAAAACCCTCAGCATCTTTTTGATTGTATATTTTTTCTGCTTCAAAAGTAGCAAGCTCTGGGTGGTAGAGTGAGTGAGGGGATTTTCTACCGACCACAGAGCAGTTTCCCTTATAAAGTTTCAATCTCACAGTGCCGCTAACATTCTTTTGAATTGAATCTATAGCTGTCTGGAGCATATATCTTTCAGGAGAAAACCAATAACCATAATATATAAGCTCTGAATATTTTGGAATAAGGGAATCCCTTAGATGCAGAACCTCTCTATCGAGGGTTATTGATTCAAGGGCCCTATGTGCAATATGTAGTGCGGTCCCTGCAGGTGTCTCATATACCCCCCTTGATTTTATGCCTACATATCTATTCTCCACAATGTCTATCCTACCAATTCCATTTTGACCTGTAATGGTATTAAGTTTTTCAAATAACTCAACTGGACTAATTTTTTCACTATTTAAACCTATTGGATTGCCTTCATGATATTCTATCTCTATATATGTAGGTTTATCAGGCGCCTTTTCGGGAGGAACCATCATAGTATACATATCTTGTGGAGGCTCAGCCCATGGGTCTTCAAGTATTCCGCCCTCATAGCTTATATGAAATATGTTTCTATCAGTGCTGTAAGGCTTTTCCTTTGTAGCAGGCACTGGAATCCCGTGTTTTTCTGCATAATCAATCAGAGACTGCCTTGAATCAAAGGACCATTCTCTCCAAGGGGATATTACCTTTATATCTGGTTTAAGTGCATAATAGGTTAATTCAAATCTAACCTGATCATTGCCTTTACCTGTAGCCCCATGAGCTACAGCATCTGCATTCTCCTTTATTGCTATGTCTATCTGTTTTTTGGCAATTAGTGGTCTTGCTATTGATGTTCCGAGCATATAGGTCCCTTCATAAACTGCATTTGCCCTAAGCATTGGAAATATGTAGTCTTTTATAAATTCATCTCTCAAGTCCTCTATATATACCTTTGAAGCACCTGTCTTAATAGCCTTTTCCTTTATTGCGTTTAAATCTTCCCCTTGTCCAAGGTCTGCACAAAAGGCTATTACCTCTGCATTATAATTCTCTATTAACCATTTTATGGCAATGGATGTATCAAGTCCGCCTGAATAAGCTAAAACAATTTTTTTCACAATGCATCCTCCTGGAAATTATAATAATAATAATAATGTATATAACCTATCATAAAACAAGAATTAAAGAAAAGACATGGCAATAAACAGAGAGGAAAAATTTTATCCTAATAAAATTACCTGCCCTATGGGAGTATGAAAATATGGGGAAGCGAACTTATTTATTTTTATAATAAGTTTACCCATCTTTATATTTAATTGAGATGGAATTGTAAAATGTTATCTTTGCCGTTTCTTTTACAAGCGAGGGTGTATTCTCCTTTATATTTCTATTCTTCAAGAAACAATGGAGAATACAAGATTAAGATAGACTTGATTTAATATT
>FMJZ01036261.1_pt1 | contig 18113 bp, 17 predicted proteins | sample 1987881 | NCBI WGS metagenome assembly FMJZ01 (sample SAMEA4378227, study PRJEB15110) | soil metagenome | biome: soil; feature: Field; material: Soil | place: India | collected 2015-03-11 | depth 0 m
AAATATAAAAAGGAGTTCTTATAGTTTAGTGAAACTCTCACGTTATCAGTTCTTATTGCTTAATAATAAGAACTGATAAAGTCTGGTCTAATTTTCTGATACAATTTATAAAAAGTTTATATTTTATTGAAAATATTATTCCCTTCAAAGAAGAAAGGTTTTATGTATTTCCCAGTAGCAGGTATTGAAGTATCAATTTGGGTGCCTTTCATAGCTGGTTTTGCCGTTGCCTTTTTTTGCAGTATGGGTGGTGTCTCTGGAGCCAATCTATTACTACCATTTCAAGTTAGCATTTTGGGATTTTCCTCGCCTGCAGTTAGTGCTACAAATCATCTCTTCAATGTTGTTGCAATCCCCAGTGGTGTATATCGCTTTATTAGGGAAGGAAGGATGGTTTGGCCTTTAACCTGGATGGTTATTGCTGGAACTATTCCAGGTGTGTTTATCGGTGTTTTCGCAAGAGTTCAATATCTACCTGACCCAAAGACTTTTAAATTCTTTGCTGGCTTAGTTCTTTTATATATTGGCATCTTAATGGTCAGAACTATATTAAAAAAAACATCTTCTGAGACCGATAAAAGCTCAGCAGAATGCCGATTTCAAGAGGCAGTGAGCAACTATCGTAAATCAAAAATTGCTCTACCAAAGACTATAGTAAAAAAATTCAGATTGACTAAGATGGAGTATTCTTATTCTTTTTATGGTGAAACTTTCACAGTTAATCCTTTAATTATTTTTATCCTGTCAGCAGTAGTGGGCATTGTAGGAGGCATCTATGGTATAGGTGGAGGAGCGATAATAGCCCCACTATTTATAGCCATCTTCCGTCTCCCCGTTTATACTATTGCTGGTGCATGTCTCATGGGTACTTTTCTTACCTCTGTAGTAGCTGTTATATTTTATCAAGCAATAGCCCCTTTTTATCCTCATATGGCTGTTGCTCCTGACTGGTTATTAGGACTAATGTTTGGATTTGGAGGTATGGTAGGTATGTATTTGGGAGCAAGGGCTCAAAAGTTCATCCCTGCAAAAATCATTAAGTGTCTTTTAGCATGCATATTGATTTTTACTGCTTTAAGATATATTTTGCCTCTTCTTCTTGATATCCTTTTAATCCAATAACTTGACTTAAGCATATAATACCCCAACTCAAACTTCCGAAAATCAAGCCTTGAATCTAAATTGCAATCGTAAAAGTCACATGCTCTACTTTCATATTCTTATCTTTTTTTAAAATTTAGTAATAATTAAGATTAAGCAAAAGATAAAGCTTCACGAAGTTCTAGTAGGCTTGAGAACCCCCTGTTACTAAAGAATTCATCGCAAGCCAAAACTTGTTATCACAAAGGGTTAATAATTTTAGAAATGTCTTTATCTTTTGCCTCAAATAAATTCTTAACAGTGCCTTTGAAATCATTTTTTATCATAGTACTATAAAGAATTAAAAGAGACACTGAAATCACAGCCTTTTAAAAAGGCCACTTGAAAAGAAGGCTATCACTATAAAAATTAAAAAGGAGAGATAAATTAAAAGGACCCTTTCTTTGGACAACTAAACTCTTACAATTTTAAGATTCTCTTTTTAGGAGTATTGCTACCCCACTAAAACTTTCCAGACAATTTTAGCAAAAACTATTTATATCATACTAAATACTTTTAAAGTCAAATTTAATATTACATAAGAAAAATTTATAAATTAAAGCTTTGAATAAATTCTTATTTTTTCTATAATATCCTTTTAAACCATTTCAAGCTATTTTAAACTTTAATTAGAAGTACTAAAATACCTAAGATTAGGGGTATAAAATAATTATGAAAATACATGAATATCAAGCAAAGCAAATTTTAAGAGAGTATAATGTTCCTGTCCCAATTGGTGAGATCGCAAAAACTCCAGAAGATGCTTATAAGATAGCCTCCAAAATTGGCACCAAAGTAGTTGTCAAAGCCCAGATTCATGCTGGCGGAAGAGGAAAGGGGGGCGGTGTCTGTTTAGCAGAGACTCCAGAAGATGCTTATAAGGCTGCAAAAAACATCCTGGGGATGCGATTAATAACACATCAAACAGGTCCTGAGGGCAAGATTGTTAACAAAGTATTGGTTGAACAAGCCACAGACATAAAAAAAGAGCTTTACTTAAGCCTTTTAGTTGACCGTTCAAGAAACAAGGAGTGTCTGGTTTATATGGCTTCTGAGGCAGGAGGAATGGACATTGAAGAAGTTGCCAGTAAATACCCTGATAAGATTATTAAAGTAGCAGTCTCACCCGTTGCTGGTTTTAGCCCTTTCCAAGCAAGAAAGTTGTTTTATGGTTTGAACTTAGACAAATCCTTGAGTAATCAGTTTATAAATATTGTTAAAGCTCTATACCAAATCTTTATAGATAAAGATGCTTCCTTAGTAGAGATAAATCCCTTAGTTATTACAGGAGATGGAAACCTCCTTGCCATCGATACAAAGATGACTTTTGATGATGACGGGCTCTATCGTCACCCAGAAATCAAGGAAATGCGCGACATAAGCGAAGAAGATCACCTTGAAGTTGAAGCAGTTGACGCAGGAGTTAATTATATAAAACTTGATGGGAACGTCGGTTGTATGGTAAACGGAGCCGGTTTGGCAATGACTACAATGGATTTAATTCAATTAGCTGGTGGTGAACCTGCTAATTTTCTTGATGTAGGTGGTGGTGCTTCTGTAGAGCGCATAGAGAAGGCTTTCAGAATTTTAAACTCCGATCCAAAAGTGAGGGCAATTTTAGTTAATATCTTTGGCGGAATTCTCCGTTGTGACAGAGTAGCACAGGGGATTATAGAAGCTGCATCTAAAATTGAGTTGAAAGTACCAATGGTTGTTCGTCTTCAAGGCACAAACGTAGAAGAAGGGCGAAACCTTTTAAAGAATTCAAATCTTAAATTTGAGGTAGCAGAAGGATTATATGAAGCCGCTCTAAAGGCGGTCGAATTGAGTAAATCAAAAATGTGAGGTACTTCTATGGCTATTCTTTTTACTCAAGAGAGTCGGGTAGTAATACAGGGAATCACAGGGAATGAAGGTAGTTTTCATTGCCGAGAATCTATAAAGTTTGGAACTCAAGTCGTAGCAGGGGTGACGCCAGGAAAGGGTGGAACTTTCCTAGATGAGATACCTGTTTATAATCGTGTAATTGATGCAGTAGAGATAAAAGGCGCCAATGCATCAGGCATATATGTTCCCTCCGCTTTCGCTCCTGATGCGATATTAGAGGCTATAGAAGCTGGAGTTGAGTTAATAGTTTGTATGACAGAAGGTATTCCTGTTATTGAAATGATGAAGATAAAACATGCTTTAAAAGGTAGCAATAGCAAGTTGATAGGTCCTAATTGCCCTGGGATTGCTACACCAGGTGCTGGCAAAATTGGATTTATTCCTAACTTTACTCTCAGCAAAGGTAACGTAGGTGTAATCTCCCGGAGCGGCACTCTAACATATGAGGTTCTCTGGCAATTAACTAATCTTGGGATTGGACAGTCCACTGCTATTGGTATAGGCGGTGATCCAATAGTGGGAACATCCTTTGTGGATTTATTAGCTTTATTTGAAAAGGATCCTCAGACTTCTGCAATAGTTTTGATAGGTGAGATTGGTGGCAGTGCAGAAGAGGAAGCGGCAGAGTTTATAGAAAACAATGTTAGTAAACCTGTAATAGCCTTTATAGCTGGTAAAACAGCACCACCTGGAAGACGGATGGGTCATGCCGGTGCCATAATAACTGGTGGTAAAGGAACATGGCATGAAAAAGTTAGAGCACTCGAAAAAGCTGGTGTCATAGTAGAGGAGAACCCAGCGGAGATCGGTTTGAGGGTTAAGAAAATTTTAGAGGAAAAAAGATAGCTATTGAGGTGTGTCATGTATGATAAAAAAGAATTGGAGAAAATTTCTGAAGCATTTAAAGAATGGAAAATCAAAACAGATAAAATTCTAAGTAAAGCCCCGGAAAGGAAGGCTGAATTTGAGACTCTCTCAGGAATACCTATCAATAGATTATACACCCCTTTGGATATCCAAGAGAGCGATTATTTAAATAATATTGGATTCCCAGGTCAATATCCCTACACAAGAGGCGTGCAAAACACAATGCATCGGGGTAGGATCTGGACAATGAGACAATATGCAGGTTTTGGTTCTGCCGAAGATACCAACAAACGCTTTAGATATCTCTTAGAGCAGGGGCAAACAGGTTTGAGCGTAGCCTTTGATCTGCCCACTCAGATAGGATACAATTCCGACCACCCTTTAGCTCTTGGAGAAGTAGGTAAAGTAGGAGTTGCCATTGATTCTATAAGAGATATGGAGATACTTTTTGATCAAATCCCCCTCGATCAGGTTAGTACCTCTATGACAATAAACTCGCCAGCAGCTGTCCTGACAGCTATGTATTTTGCTATGGCAGAGAAAGCTGGAATACCATTAGAAAAATTAAGGGGAACTATACAAAATGATGTTCTAAAAGAATATATTGCTCGAGGTACCTATATATTCCCTCCCCTCCCAGCCTTAAGGTTGACAGTTGACATTATTAAATATTGTGCAAAGAACACGCCCCAATGGAATAGCATAAGTATCAGTGGTTATCATATGCGGGAGGCGGGCTGTACTGCTGTCCAGGAAGTAGCTTTTACCTTAGCAAATGGTATTACTTACGTAGATTCTGTTATTAATGCAGGTTTAGGAGTCGATGAGTTCGCTCCGAGGCTTTCATTCTTCTTCAGTGCTCATATAGATTTCTTTGAAGAAATTGCTAAATATAGAGCAGCAAGAAGGCTATGGGCACGGATTATGAAAGAGAGATTTAAAGCCCAAGATCCGCGCTCCTGGATGCTTAGATATCATGTTCAGACAGCAGGCTGCTCTTTAACAGCACAACAGCCTCTACTTAATATTTTAAGAACAGGCTTTGAAGCCCTTGCAGCGGTATTAGGTGGATGCCAGTCTCTTCACACCAATTCCTACGACGAGGCTCTTGCCCTTCCTTCAGAACAAGCTGTCCAGATAGCCTTAAGAACTCAACAAATAATAGCATACGAAATAGGAGTAACAGAGACGGTAGACCCTTTAGCTGGCTCATACTATATAGAGCACTTGACTGACAAAATTGAAGCAGAAGCTCAAGAGTATATAAATAAAATAACCGAAATGGGCGGAATGATCCCAGCCATTGAATCGGGCTATATACAAGAGGAGATAGCTAATAGTGCCTATGAATATCAGAAAAAAGTCGAATCTAAAGAGAGAATAGTGGTAGGGGTGAATAAATTCCAGACCTCTGAACCTCCTCCTACAGGACTCTTAAAAGTTGATATGAGCGTTGCAGATAGACAATTAGAAAGATTAAAAAGGCTTCGGGAAGAGAGAAATCATCAAGCTGTAATCACTTCATTAGATGAGATTAAAAGAGCTGCTGAGAAGGAAGACGCAAACTTATTCCCCTTTATTTTGGAAGCAGTCAAAGCAGAGGCTACCTTAGGTGAGATATGTGATGCTTTAAGAGAAGTTTTTGGTGAGTATATAGGTGGAACATCTTTTTAGCGTTTTTATTTACGATTAAAATTAAGATAAGAAACCTTGAGGGGTGACTTATGAATGCAAAAAAAAAGATACGAGTTGTGTTAGCAAAGCCTGGGCTTGATGGACATGACCGTGGTGCAAAAGTAATAGCTAGGGCATTAAGGGATGCCGGAATGGAGGTCATTTATACAGGGTTAAGACAAACACCTGAGCAGATTGTAACCGCAGTTGAACAGGAAGACGCAGATGTTTTAATGCTTAGTATTTTATCAGGTGCCCATAATTATCTGTTCCCTCGAATAATGGAACTTTTAAAAGAAAAGGGAATTGAGGATATTTTAGTCATAGGTGGGGGAATAATACCTGAGGAAGATATCCCTGGCTTGAATGAGATAGGAATAAAAGGTATTTTCGGTCCTGGGACGGAGTTGAAAACTATCATTGATTTCATCCATTCTAATTTGGCTAAATAGAGAGTCTAAAGACTATAGAAAAAATTGAATATAAGTGTTTATGTTTTTTAAAAATCTTCATAAAAGTCTGAGACTTCATTCAGTAAAGGCAGACATACAGTATTTTCAAAACTTTTTTTTCTATGTTTTTGAATCCCTACATAGCAATAACCTTTTTTAGAAACAAAGGGATATTGATCAAAATTAGAAAATTCAGCCCATTTTAAACACAAATGCATGATAACAAACTTCTATTAAATTTTTTCAGAAAACTTATAAATAGTAGATAAGAATTCATAGGAGGAAAGATATGAAAATTATTAAGGTCGACCATATAGGCGTTGCAGTTAAAGATAGTGAAGCCGGGATAAAGTTTTTTTCTAATCTCTTAGGTTTAAAACTTGAAGGTCAAGAAGTCGTTGCAGAACAAAAAGTAAAAACAACCTTTCTGCCAGTTGGAGATACCGAGGTTGAGCTTTTAGAGGCTACCGACCCTGATAGCCCAATTGCAAAGTTTTTAGAGAAAAGAGGAGAGGGTATACACCATATAGCTTTTAGTGTCGAAGACATAGATTCTGCTTTAAAGGAATTAAAAGAACATGGCATAGGACTAATTGATGAGACGCCACGAATAGGGGCTGGTAATAAAAGAATTGCTTTTTTACACCCAAAATATACTTTTGGCGTTTTAGTTGAGCTCTCAGAGTCAAAAAAATAATTGTAACAACTTCATTGGCTCAAAGGTGTTCAGTTTTTATTAAAAAGAGTCAATGAATGCCGATTGCTATTTATAAAAACTAACTATTTTAAGGAGAGAGAGTGTGATGAGGGAAATACCTCCAAAATTAAAAGAATTAAAGGAAAGAGAAGATGCCGTATACTTAATGGGCGGTGAAGATCAGGTTCGTAAACAACATGAAAGTGGGAAATTGACAGCTCGTGAAAGGATAAATTTACTATTCGACCCAGGAACTTTTCAGGAATTAGACCTTTTCGTAAGACATCGTTGTACTGACTTTAATATGTCAAAAGTTGACATCCCTGCCGATGGAGTAATTACCGGCTATGGAAAGGTTAATGGTAGAATAGTCTTTGCCTTTTCTCAAGATTTTACTGCCCGTGCAGGCACTCTGGGTGAGATGCATGCAAAAAAGATTTGTAAAATAATGGATATGGCTCTAAAAGTTGGCGCACCTATTGTTGGTTTTAATGATTCAGGTGGTGCCCGCATACAAGAAGGAGTCGATGCTCTCTCAGGTTACGGACAAATATTTTATAGAAATTCTTGTGCCTCAGGAGTTATCCCTCAAATCTCTGCAATAATGGGTCCTACTGCAGGAGGAGCTGTCTATTCCCCAGCAATGACCGACTTTATTTTTATGACAAAAAAGACCAGTTATATGTTTATAACTGGTCCTGAAGTCATAAAAGAGGTTACTGGTGAAGAGATTGACTTTGAAAGCTTAGGCGGCGCCATGGCACACTGCTCAAAAAGTGGGGTAGCCCATTTTGCCTGTGAAAATGATCCTGACGCAATTGAAAAGATTAAACGCATACTCTCCTATATACCTTCAAATAACATGGAAGATCCACCTTATGTTGATACAGGTGATGACCCCTTTAGAATCGATGAATCCCTGGATTACATAGTCCCTGAAAACCCTAGGGAAATGTATGACATGAAAGATGTCATACACTCTTTAGTAGATAACGGAGAAATCTTAGAACCTCACGAACATTTTGCAAAGAATATAATTGTATGTTTCGCAAGGATGGGAGGGCATACTGTAGGTATTATTGCAAATCAGCCTAAGCATCTAGCTGGTTGCCTTGATGTTGATGCTTCCGATAAAGCCACGAGGTTCATCCGCTTTTGCGATGCTTTCAATATTCCCCTTCTTACAATTGCTGATGTTCCAGGATATTTACCTGGTAGTAATCAAGAGTGGAGAGGCATAATACGACATGGTGCAAAACTCTTATGGTGCTATTCAGAAGCGACCGTCCCCAAAATCACTCTTATAACTCGTAAGGATTACGGAGGATCCTATCTGGCAATGTGTAGTAGAGATTTAGGAGCTGATATTGTCATGGCATGGCCTACGGCAGAGATTGCTGTCATGGGAGCAGAAGGAGCTGCTAATATTATTTTTAGGAAAGAGATAAAATCAGCACCAGACCCAAAAGCTAAAAGAGAAGAAAAGATTCGGGAATATCAAAAGCTATTCTCTAACCCTTATGTAGCAGCATCAAGGGGTTACATAGATGCAGTCATATACCCTCGTGAGAGTAGAATGAGAATCATACAAGCATTAGAAATGTTAAAGTCAAAAAGAGAAACGAGACCCCCTAAAAAACATGGGAATATTCCTGTATAGATAAAGATTGATGAAAATTCAAAAATACAAGAGGTAGTGATGGAAACAATTCCACCAAAGGTCGTTGTAGCCATATCAGCTGCAATTAAAGCTTATCGCCAGGAGCAAGAGTCAGTGAAAGAAAAAAAACCTATGAGTTCAGCTGTTCTATTTACTGAAAGAACCAATCTCTGGGCTATTGCTGGTCGCCAAGAATCAATGCTCCAGCGCAAGATATGGCAACTTCGCTTATATTAAATCTAAAAAAAAATATATTAAATCAGAATTAATAAAAAACAAATAAATTACTATTAAAGGAGTTTTTTATATGAAAGATCAAAAGAAAACATCAAATCCTGTAAAGATAACTGATACAACTTTTCGCGATGGGCACCAATCTCTTTTGGCAACTCGTTTTAGAACCGAGGACATCTTGCCTATCTTAGAAGAGGTTGACTCAGTCGGTTATCATTCTATAGAAATATGGGGTGGAGCTACTTTTGATGTGATGCAAAGATTTCTTAATGAAGATCCATGGGATCGACTCAAAAAGGTCAAAAAAGCTTTACCCAATACCCCTCTGCAAATGTTATTGAGAGGTCAAAATCTGGTGGGTTATCGGCATTATGCAGATGATGTTGTAAGGGATTTTGTTCTTTATTCCGCTGAATGTGGTATGGATATTTTTAGGGTCTTTGATGCTTTAAACGATGAGAGAAATTTTGAATCCTCATTTAAAGCTATTCAAGAAGCAGGCAAACACATCCAGGCAACCATCTGTTATACCCTAACTGAGAGAAGGCTTGGTGGACCAGTCTTCAACATAGAATATTTTGTTAATAAAGCCAAGAAAATGGAAGCGATGGGTGCCCATTCTTTATGCATTAAAGATATGGGGGGCTTGATTTCTCCTTACGATGCTTACGAACTTGTTAAAGCTCTTAAAAGAGAATTGAAAATTCCAGTCCAGCTTCATACTCATTATACAAGCGGAATGGGCTCAATGTCATATTTAATGGCTATAGAGGCAGGAGTTGATGTTATAGACACTGCCGTTGCTCCTTTAGCTTTACGCTCTTCACAACCAGCAATTGAACCTATTGTTGTAGCTCTTGAGGGCACTGAACGCGATACCGGCCTTGATATCAATAAACTTTTTAAGATTGGAGAGTACTTGGAGAGTGTATTACCTAAGTATCGCCATCTACTTGACAGCTCCAGGATAGCTGTTATAGATACAGGAGTTTTGATTCACCAAATACCTGGTGGCATGATAAGTAACTTAGTAAACCAATTGAGAGAAGCGAATGCACTCCATCGTTTAAAAGAGGTTTTCGAGGAGTTGCCAAGAACAAGAAAGGAATTAGGTTATCCACCATTAGTAACTCCAACCAGTCAGATGGTGGGTGTACAATCAGTATTCAATGTTCTTATGGGTCGTTACAATATGATTACAGCAGAAGTTAGAGACTATTGCTATGGTCTGTATGGAAAGCCACCCTGCCCAATTGATCCTGAAGTCCAGAAGAAGGCTCTTAAAGGCTATCCTCGTGGAGAGACTCCAATTACTTGTAGGCCCGCAGATATACTTGACCCAGAAATGGAAAAAGCGAAAGAAGCTACAAAAGGGTTAGCAAGAGATATTGGAGACGTTCTAATTTATGCTTTATACCCACAAACAGGCATGAGGTTTCTTAGATGGAAATATGGATTGGAAGAACCACCCCCTGAGGTCAAACCTAAGACTATGGAGGATGTGAAAAGAGAAGAGGAGCTTATTAAAAAAGCTTTAGCAGGAGAGTTAGTGGAAAAACCAAAAAAGACAGTTCCTGAAAAAGGTCCAGGGATCAGAACTTACAATGTTTTTGTGGATGGAGAATATTACTCTGTTGAAATAGAGGATGTCAGTGGATCAGTTACCATAACTCAACCTACAACCACAGCGGCTACAAAGACATCTATACAGCTACCTCCGCCACCACCGACTCCTACTCAAGAGGTCCAACCAAAACCAGCCCCTTCACAGCTCCCAAAAGCTATGGAAACGGTTTCAGATGTTAAAGGCTCTATCACTGCTCCTATGCCTGGTTTGATCATTGATGTAAAAATGAAAGTGGGTGATAGCGTTAAGGAAGGCGATGAGGTAATCATATTAGAGGCAATGAAGATGCAAAACCCTCTGAAGTCACCAGTATCTGGTGTTATAAAGGCGGTAAGAGTAAAATCAGGCGATTCGGTAAAGCAAGGGGATGTTTTAGTAATTATAGGTTAGAAGAGATTATAAGCCTTTAAAATTACAATCTTTGAGATATTATATTTAGTCGATTTAATTCAAAAACTACAAAAGTATAGAGATATCTTGAAAATATTAGAAGAAGCACTCAAGGGTTCAACACGCGCCTTAGGAAAACTGATATCCTTTATAGAAAATGAATCTCCAGGCTTTCTGGATGTTCTAAAATCTATCTACCCTTTAACAGGGAAGGCTAAAATAATAGGTATTACAGGTCCTCCAGGCGTCGGTAAAAGTACCTTAATTTCTCGTATTGCAAAAATCTATCTTGAAAAGAATTATACCGTTGGTATTTTAGCTGTTGATCCTTCAAGTCCTCTGTCGGGCGGATCCCTTCTTGGTGACCGCATCAGAATGTCTCATCTTTTCCCTGGTCCTAATATTTTTGTGAGAAGTCTAAGTTCTCGAGGAACACTTGGTGGTATTTCTCAAGCTACTATGAATGTTGTAAGGATTCTTGATGCCGTTGGCTATAAGATAATCATTATAGAGACAGTTGGAGTCGGACAAGCAGAAGTAGAAATAATCCATGTAGCTGACACCGCAGTTGTTGTTTTAGCATCAGGATTTGGAGACGAAATTCAAGCTCTAAAAGCTGGACTGATGGAGGTGGCAGATATTTTTGTTGTAAACAAAGCTGACCAACCGGATACATCAAAATTTGTACAGACTATCGAAAAGATAACCATGAAGCTATCACCAAAAAAGTCTTGGATTCCACCTATAGTAAAAACAATTGCACTCACCGGGGAAGGTTGCGAAGAACTTATTCGGAGAATTGACGAACACCATAACTTTTGCAAGGGAAATGACTCAATTATCAAAGAAAGGAGAAATCGTCAGATCAGGGAAATCAAAAGACTTATTGAGCAAAGAATTAAAGAAGAAGTCGAAGTTTTTCTTGAAAAAAAGTATAATCTTCAAGAGATAATTAGCAAAGATACCAATCAGAGCAAAGGACCTTATACCATTGCAGAAGAAGCCCTTAATGCTTTTTGGAAGAGTCATAATAAGCTTCAATCCTTTTAATGATAAAATTCCATGTTTAATTTGTATTTTAAGGATAAAAGAGTTGAAATCTCCTCATTCTTATATTTATGAGTACACCTGCTGCTATAAAATTAGTGAGAAGAGCGGTACCACCATAGCTCATAAAGGGGAGAGGAATTCCTACAATAGGCATCATTCCTAAGGTCATCCCTATATTGACAAAGAAGTAAAGGAAAAACATTGCAGTTAAACCTATAGCAGTTAACCTGCCAAACTCATCTTTCGCTAAAATTGCAGTATTAATGCCTCTTAAAAATAGCAGTAAATAAAGGCTTATCAATAATATACAACCCGTGAATCCCCATTCTTCAGCAAAAACAGAGAATATAAAATCAGTATGTTTTTCTGGAAGAAATCTTAAAGCACCCTGAGTTCCTTTCAGGTAACCTTTGCCAAAAAGATTCCCGGAACCTATCGTTATTTTCGATTGGGTGACATGATAACCGATACCTGCAGGATCAACATCAGGATCAATAAAGGCAATTATTCTGTTTTTCTGATAATCCTTAAGGCTATTCCATGCCACATTACCCAAGAAAGGTACGGATATTAAACCTACAATTAAAGCTGAAACTATGATTCTCTTACTCAGTCCTTTTGATAAAAACAAGATTATAAAAAGACATAAAATAAGTATAGATGTGCCGAGGTCAGGTTGTTTAATAATCAACAATATAGGGACAATTGCAAAGATTAGAATACATTTAATGGGGATAGTCTTAATTGGAGAACCACTTAATTCTGAGAGATACCTTGAGAGGGTTAGGATGAATATAAGTTTAAACGCTTCTGAGGGCTGAAAAGATAGCACTCCAAAATTAAGCCATCTCTGAGCACCCAGTGATGTCTTACCAAGAACTAAGACAATGATTAAAAGAAAAAGCCCGAGTACATAAAAAAAATATGAATACTTTCTAAACCAATTGTAGTCAAAAAAAACGGTTACAAATAAAGCTAAGATGCCTATTAGAAGCCAGATGATTTGTTTTATATAAAAATCAGGATGACTTAAAGACTCAACTGGTGGTCTTGTGGCGCTATAGATTGTTAAAATCCCGATAACAGAAATAGATATAATTAATGAAAATGTTAACCAATCAAAGGTGGTAAAGAATCTACGATCGATTGTTAGCATTGATCTACAAAATAAATAATTTCAAAATTTGTCATAGAGAGAGGTTATCAGCGATAAGAATAATCCGCTAAAATTCAACTTCCTTAAACCTCTCTTATAGATTTATAATAGTTTATATTATACAGAAAGTGATTAATTTAGGATAATTGAAATTGTATAAACAAGAAGTAGTGTCTAATTATACTGAACAAGACAAAGTTCTCATGAAAAGAGCTCTGCAATTAGCTATCAGAGCTCAAGGTATGACGAGTCCAAACCCTATGGTTGGTGCAGTCATTGTAAAGAACTATAAAATAATCGCTGAAGGCTTTCATAAAAAACCTGGCACCCCCCATGCTGAGATAATAGCAATACAGAGAGCCGCAGAAGAGGCAAAAGAGGCATCACTCTATGTGAATTTGGAACCCTGTTGTCACACTGATAAAAGAACGCCCCCGTGCACGAAAGCAATAATAGATGCAGGGATTAAAAAGGTATTTATTGCTATGATAGACCCAAATCCTAAGGTTTCAGGTAAAGGTATAGAGACATTGCGTAATCATGGCATAGAAGTGACTCTTGGAATTTATGAAGAAAAGGCAAGGAGGTTAAACGAATCATATATAAAATATATTACCACCAAGAAACCCTTTGTGATCTTAAAATTAGCAACCACTTTAGATGGTAAAATTGCTACAAGTAGAGGGGAATCAAAATGGATAACAGGAGAAAAAGCACTAAAGCTCGTTCACAAACTTAGAAGTTCAGTAGATGCCGTTATGACTGCTGTAGGTACCGTTATGGCAGATAATCCCCAATTTACAGTGAGACTAATCAAAAAAAACCCTATTAAAAATCCTATAAGGGTTATTGTAGATCCGGACTTAAAGATACCCTTAGAATACAATGTTTTTCATATCCCACCTCCAACCATAGTAATTACTAAAGAAGAATCTTTAACAACAAACTCACCTATACTCTCAGAAAAAAAGACCTTACTTTACAAAAAAGGCATTAAATTTATTGGATTTCAAGGTGACAAAGTTGACTTAAATTGGTTGATGTATAAACTCGGTGAAGAAGGCATTACTTCTATAATGATTGAAGGAGGTTCTTCCTTCAGTGCCAGCTGCTTAGATCAAGGGATTGTAGATAAGGTGATCTTTTTCATTGCCCCGAAAATTCTTGGAGGCAAAGAGTCAATTCCTGCTGTTGGTGGTAGCATTTTTAGGGAACTTAAAGATGCTATCCAAGTAAAGGATCTTAAAATCAAAAAGATTGATGCTGATCTTATGGTAGAAGGGTATATAAGTTAGTGATGAAAAACCTTTTTAAACTATCAGGAATCGATATATCCACTGACAAAGAGACTCTTTTATGTTATAGTTTCGATTCTTCTGCCATAGAAGGAGTATCTCCCATGGCAGTTGCCTGGCCAAAAAATACCAATGAAGTTGTAAATATCGTTAAATTTGCAGAAGATAATGGTCTCTGCATAATTCCAAGAGGTGCAGGCACAGCTACTACAGGAGCAACAACACCTTTGAAAAAAGACTCTATAATAATCAGCTTCGAAAAAATGAAGAGATTATTAGAGGTCGATACAAAAAATCTTACTGTTCTTGTAGAACCTGGAATAATAAATGGTAGGCTTCAAGAAGAAGTTGAACATCTTGGTCTCTTTTATCCTCCAGATCCTGCAAGCTTAGATATAAGTACTATAGGTGGAAACATTGCTACTAACGCTGGTGGCCCAAGGGCTGTAAAATATGGAGTAACAAGAGATTATGTGATGGAAATCGAAGGAATCCTTGCTGATGGAAACGTTATTTTAGTAGGCGGAAAAACTCATAAAAGAGCTGTAGGATACAGTCTCAAAGACATCTTTGTCGGATCTGAAGGTACCTTGGGAATCTTCACTAAAATCCGTTTAAGATTGCTACCCCGCCCTTTAGAAATATTAACTTTACTAGTAACTTTTCAAGATTTGGAATCCTCAGGAAGAGCGGTTTCAGAAATCTTTGCATCAAAGGTCATACCCCGTACAATAGAATTAATGGATAAATACTCCATTGAGGCAGTTGAAAAGTTCAAGCCCTGCGGGCTACCCATTGGTGTCGAATCACTTCTTATAATTGAAGTAGACGGACCTCCTAATGCTGTTAAGAATGAAGCCGAGATAATCATAAACGTTTGCCAAAAGCTAAATGCTGAGATTAGCGTTGCAGAGGACTCCTTGTCGAAGAAGAAAATCTGGGAGGCAAGACGAGCAATCTCACCAGCATTATATCACCTAAAACCCTTTAAGATTAGTCAAGATGTAGTCGTTCCTCGACCTATGGTCTCACCCTTACTGAGGAAATTGGCAGAGTTGGCAGAAAGGAGTGATATTCCCATAATAAACTTTGGTCACGCAGGTGACGGTAATATACATGTAAATATTATGGTTGATAAAAATAATAAAGAAGAATATACGGCTGGCAATAATTTAGTGAAAGAGATCTTTGAGATAGTCATTAATATGCACGGTTCTATCTCTGGTGAGCATGGAATAGGAATGACTAAAGCCCCCTATATAGGTATGGAGATTAAAAAAAGGGAATTAGAGTTAATGAAAGGAATTAAAAGACTCTTTGACCCTAAAGGGATATTTAATCCAGGTAAAATATTCTTTGAATAATATATTACTATCCAAAAGTCCCAAAAAGATTCCGTGTCTGTGAAGAATTAATAACAGATAAAAAGGCATCGCTCAAAAAATCTATAATATCCTGCGCTACTAAACAATACTCACCCTTTTTGATTGACCCTAAATCACCAGCAAGACCATGTAAATATACACCACAGATTGATGCATTAAGAGGAGTCAATCCTTGACCACAAAGAGAAGCTATAATACCTGTTAATACATCCCCTGAGCCACCAGTTGCCATTCCTGGATTGCCAGTGGGATTAATAAATATTTCACCTTCCGGTGAAGCAACCACAGTAGGTACACCCTTTAACACTACAAAACTGTTGTATTCTGTTGCAAATTTAATTGAGATGCCTATTCTATCTCTTTCAACGTCAGAAGCCTTTAAGTCCTGCTTATAGGCAGAACTGCAAAGTCTAGCCATCTCGCCAGGATGGGGTGTTAATATTATCGGAACTTTTGCCCCTAATAGGACCTCTGGATTAGCACAGAGTGAATTAAGACCATCCGCATCAATAACTAATGGAACTGTAGAATTCCTAATTAGTTCGCTCACGATTATTTCAGTATCCTTAGAGACTCCTATACCTGGTCCAATTGCTATAGTGTTAATTTTTCTTTTAACCTGAAAAGATAAAATTTCATCAATCGCTTCTGCCGATAATGTCCCTCTACCAGTATCTTTTAAAGGTAGAGTCATTTCTTCGGTAATCCTACTTTGGATAATATACATTAAAGATTCTGGAACGCCAAGAGTAACTAATCCTGAACCGCTTTTAACACATGATTTAGCAGTTAGTAAAGCTGCCCCTGTTTTACCTTTTGAACCGGCTACTATTAGAACATGACCATAATCCCCTTTATGTGAATACCTCTCTCTTTGAGGCATTTCATTAGAAATCTTTTCTTTTTCTATTAAATTAACCTTTAACTCCTTTGACTGGAGTAATTTTATATCGAATCCAATATTTTCTATAAAAAGCTTTCCTGTATATGAAGCACCTGGATATAAAAAATGTCCTAATTTAGGTAAGCCAAAGGTTACAGTAAAAGTGGCCCTGATAGCTCCTCCTAAAACTTCACCACTATCGGCAGAGACGCCTGAAGGTATATCAACAGCAAAAACTGGCCTTTTAGAATTATTTATCTGGAAGAATACCTTTAATAAAGCCTCATCTACTCTTTTATTTAAACCTGTTCCAAAGATCGCATCAACTACAATGGAACTATGCAAATCTTTCTCGCTAAGAGTCTGTGAAAACTTAATCTCAATGCCAAAATTAGTAGCTATTTCATATTGTTTTTTGCAGTCTTGACTGAGTTCATCTTGTTTTGCAAGGATCAGCGCCTTGACTCTATACCCCCAAGCATGCAAAATTCTGGCAATAACAAGCCCATCCCCTCCATTATTGCCCCTACCAGCTATTACAAGAACCTTCTGTGGAGGAAATAGTTCTTTAATCTTAGAGGCGACTGCTAAACCCGCTCTTTCCATTAATACCAAAGAGGGTATACCATAGCCTTCTATTGTCAATTTATCAATCTTTCTCATTTGTTCAGAGTTGACGACTTTCATAATGACACCTTATTATTAAATTCCTGAATTATAACCTGTAAAATGACAGATGATTAATCTTCATCTACTAATTCAGTATGAATAAAAGCTAAAATTGCAGAATGGGGAACTACCAGATATTTTTTACCTTCGTATTCAATCTCAATAGCTGCATCTATAAGAAAAATAGCATAATCCCCTTCGTTTACCTGGAGAGGAATATATTTAACTTCTTTCTTCTTACTGGTATACCAGCTTTCATCGTAATAAGATGAGTCGTGGACAAAATAACCTGGTCCTGTCTTAACAACATAACCACATTGCACCTTCTCTTTTTCTTTGACTGTCGGAGGCAAATAAAGACCAGCAGAGGTTCTCTCTTGCCTACTATCAAGCTCGATGAGGACCTTGTCACCAACTAATATAAGACTCTTTTTCGTCTTCATAGATCTAAATGCACCTTCTTAAAGTAAAAAGCATTCTGTATATTTTATCATGATTTACATTCCATTGATTTAAAAAGTTAAGAATCTTTACTTTTATTTATTATTTTATTATTATCTCTATCTCCTCTATATGCTTTTGCATGATAATCTTAAAAGCTTTGGTTTTAACTTCATTATTTAAAAAACTTACAATTACATAAAAAGAATCCTCATAATATGCAAGAGAAAGATCGGTAGAGGAAGGATAAGGAGGAGCATAAGGGTGGGAATGGAAAATTGCTGTAATAATTAAATTTCTTTCCCTAACATCTTTCATAACTTGGAATTGTTCTTTTGGATCAAGTCTGTATCTTAGTGAGGATTCTTCCACATTAGTCATTTTATAAATGGCAAAAACTTCATTAACAGTTCCTGCAAGGATTCCACAAGCTTCAATGGGATAAATCTCCTTACAATAATTTAACATTTCATCGTAAATCCTCTTATGGATTATTAATGTCTTCATGCAGGTTGAACTATTATAATAAAATCTAATCACTATATAATAATGGATTTAGGGATCAAAGAGTTTTAATATTTTCACATAAGTATTATTACATAAGAG
>FMJZ01032498.1_pt1 | contig 18076 bp, 18 predicted proteins | sample 1987881 | NCBI WGS metagenome assembly FMJZ01 (sample SAMEA4378227, study PRJEB15110) | soil metagenome | biome: soil; feature: Field; material: Soil | place: India | collected 2015-03-11 | depth 0 m
TCCTCTTGATGTGATATCGACCTCTACCTCTACAAGATGCGCATCAATGCCTAATACATAAGCGCTTAGAACCTTGGAAAGCATCCCTTTTAATAAACCTCTTTTCTATGTCATTTATTATTTCCTGTTTTGTCTTTCCCCATTTTGGCGCTATTAATATATCATCAGGTGCAGTAGCAAACAATCTCTGTAAGACAATCTCAGGTGATAGCCTCTCTATGAAATCAACAAGAAAATCCAGATATTCCTCATAATGAAAAGTATGAAAGGGTTGCTTCAGATAATTTTCAGCAAGGACAGTATTTTTTATTATCTGAAGTTGATGTATCTTTAAAAAACCTATCGGAAGTTCTGAAATAACATCTGCCATTGAGAGCATCTCTTTCTTTGTCTCTGTTGGAAATCCTACTATGATATGTGCGCCTATATGTATGCCTCTGTCTTTTGTCATCTCTAGGGCCTTAAGAAATGTCCGGTAATCATGTCCCCTTAATATGAATTCAAGGGTCTTATCATATATTGATTGTAATCCATACTCAATAAGTATGAAATAGTCCTTTGCAAGTGTCTCAAGAAGTGTTATCTTTTCCTCATCAACACAGTCAGGTCTTGTGCCAATAGCAAGCCCTATTACAGAATGTTCAGACAGTGCTTCCCTATAAAGCCTTTCCAATTCATTAACAGATGCATATGTATTTGTATAGGGTTGGAAATATACAAGGAATTTATCCGCCTTATACCGACCTTTGAGATAATGTATGCCCCTTTTTATTTGCTCTTTAATAGAGATCCGGGAATCACACTTTAAGGGTCTAAAGCTGTCATTATTGCAATAAATACAACCAGTAAAGCCTAATGTGCCGTCCCTGTTTGGGCAAGTAAAACCTGCATCCACATTTACTTTATAAACTATTTTGCCATATTTTTTTCTTAAGTAAGGGCCAAAGGCATTAATCCTTGTCATAGTTTAATTATTGATTTAATAGGGCTTGAAAGTCAAATATATCAGTAATTTTCTTAAGGACCCTCTCTGGGTCATAAAGGCCTGTAATGTCTATCCAATGTATCCCTTTCTCTTTTTTAAACCATGTAAATTGCCTTTTTGCATACATCTTTGACCTTTTCTTTATCAGCCTTATAGAATCGTCAATGCTTATTTTATTTTTTAAATAAAGGGCTATCTCTTTATATCCTATTGCCTGCATTGATGGAAGAATTGATGGGAGATTAGATTGGCTTGATGATGTCAATACCCCTGTTGAATGCTCCTCTATCAATCGTAATACATCTTTTACCTCTTCAATAAGCCCTTGCTTTATCATATTATCGACCCTTTGCTCAATCATTTGATAAAGCTCCTCTCTATGTCTTGTTAAGCCAATCTTTATAAATTCATAGGGTAATGGCTCTGTCATCAGTCTCTGCATATCTGACATAGATTTATTGCTCTTAAGACAAACCTCTAACGCCCTCACTATCCTTCTTATATCAGTAGGCATTATCCTTGATGCCGATTCAGGGTCAATGGATTTAAGATATCCATAAACAAAACCCCTTTCCTTTTCCTCTCTCTTCAACAAACTATCTCTTAAACCCCAGTCTGCTGAAGGTCCTTTAAATATTCCCCTAGTCATAGCCTTTATATAAAGCCCTGTGCCTCCAACAACAATAGGAATCTTTTTGTTTTCATGTATGCCATTGATTATAGGCTGGACATCATTTATATATTCACCAGTGCTATAATATTCCCAGGGATCAACAATATCAATCATGTGATGTCTGATCTCTTGTCTTTCTTGGATTGATGGCTTAGCTGTACCTATATCCATATGTTTATATATCTGCATTGAATCAGAGCTTATTATCTCTGTCTGCAGTGCCTTTGAAAGAAGCAAAGACACATGAGTTTTTCCAACACCCGTAGGTCCAAGTATAATCAATATTTTTTTCATAGCTTATAAGTTTATTTATTATCACTGGTATCCACAAAAAATGTCACTCGCCTTTAACCATAAATTTACACAAAAATATGAATACTAACCTCTTTTTAATTTTTTATGGAAAATTATTTACCTATGTATATATAATAATATTTTTTACACCATATAAAAGTGAAGACCTTACCTTTAAATAAAGGTCTGTGCTTTTAGTGTATGATATATCAAGGAGGGGAAATATATGCTTATTAAGGGCAAGGTATGGAGATTCGGAGATGATATAGATACAGATGCAATAATACCAGCTCGGTATCTCAATACATCAGACCCAAATGAGCTTGCAAGACATGTGATGGAGGATGCAGATAAAGATTTCCCAACCAAGGTAAAGGCTGGGGATATTATTGTTGCTGGAAAGAATTTTGGATGTGGCTCCTCAAGGGAACATGCACCAATAGCAATAAAGGCAGCAGGGATACAGGCTGTAATTGCAAAGAGCTTTGCAAGGATATTTTACCGCAACTCATTTAATATTGGTCTTCCTATATTTGAATCTACTGATGCCTCGGATAAAATCAGAGAGGGTGATATTGTTGAGATTGATGCAGATAAAGGCATTATTAAAAACATCACGAGGTCAGAGGAATATATGGCAAAATCAATACCCCCCTTTATGCAGGAACTTATTACTGCGGGAGGATTGATTGAATGGACAAAAAAAAGGATAAAGGAGAAGAAGGGAGAGATTTCATGAAATCATATAACATAGCTATTATCCCAGGAGATGGTACGGGACCTGAGGTAGTTGCAGAAGGAATAAAGGTCTTAGATGCCGTATCATCAAGATTCGGATTTTCACTGAATCTAAAATATTTTGACTTTGGTGGTGAGAGATACCTAAGAACAGGAGAGACCCTACCAGATGGGGCTATTGATGAACTAAAAAAATACGATGCCATTTATCTGGGCGCAATAGGACATCCAGATGTCAAGCCAGGGATATTAGAGAAAGGCATCTTATTAAGATTACGCTTTGAGCTTGACCAGTATGTCAATCTGAGACCTGTAAAATTATATCCAGGTGTAGATTGTCCTTTAAAGGATAAAGGTCCTGAGCATATTGACTTTGTTGTTATCAGGGAAAATACAGAAGGGCTTTATGCAGGGGCAGGAGGTGTTTTAAAAAAAGGTACACCCGATGAGGTTGCTATTCAGGAATCAATAAACACAAGGAAGGGTGTGGAACGTTGCATAAGATATGCCTTTGAATACTGCAGAAAGAGAAATAAGATGAAAAAACTCACCCTTTGTGGTAAAACAAATGTCCTGACATTTGCCTTTGACTTATGGGAGAGGACATTTTATGAGGTAGCAAAGGAATATCCTGATATAAAGGTTGATTATGCCCATGTGGATGCAATAACAATGTGGTTTGTGAAAAATCCTGAATGGTTTGATGTTATTGTTACAGACAATATGTTTGGTGATATAATCACAGACCTTGGGGCTATGATACAGGGAGGTATGGGTATTGCGGCAGGAGGAAATATTAATCCAGAGGGTGTATCTATGTTTGAACCTATAGGTGGTTCTGCTCCTAAATATACAGGCATGAATATTATTAATCCCCTTGCTGCTATTTGTGCTGCAGGCATGATGCTTGAACATCTTGGAGAGGATGGGGCAGCAAAGGCAATTGAAAGGGCTGTTATAGAGGTTACATCTAAGCATATGAAAAGCCTCGCTGCTGGAAAAATGGGTTATTCAACTACAGAGATTGGTGATTTAGTAAAAAAATATACCATAGAATTATGATAAAGGAGTTAAAAAGATGTTAAAAAAGAAGGAAAAATATGTAGTAGCTGTTGTTGGTGCAACAGGCGCAGTAGGAAATGAGATGATCACAATATTGGAAGAAAGGAACTTTCCAATAGAGAAACTCCGGCTATTTGCTTCAGAAAGGTCTGAAGGAAAGACATTAGAATATAAAGACGATGAAATACCAGTTGAGACATTAAAGGAGGATTGCTTTAAAGGTATTGATATTGCCCTCTTTTCTGCTGGAGCTGAAAGGTCTAAGATATGGGCGCCTATTGCAGCAAAATCTGGTTGTGTAGTGATAGACAATTCAAGCCAGTGGAGAATGGATCCTAATGTGCCTCTTGTTGTACCTGAAGTAAATCCCCATGACCTGAAATGGCATAAAGGGATTATTGCTAATCCAAATTGCTCAACAATTCAGATGGTAGTTGTTTTAAAGCCAATACATGATGCTGCGAAGATTAAGAGGGTTGTTGTTACAACATTTCAGTCTGTTTCAGGCACAGGCAAAAAGGCTATGGATGAACTATTGCAACAGACATCTGACCTTCTTAATTTCAGAGATGTTGTGTGCAATGTTTATCCATATCAGATAGCATTTAATGTGCTTCCCCATATTGATAAATTTCTTGATAATGGCTATACAAAGGAAGAGATGAAAATGGTCAATGAGACCAAAAAGATATTGGGTGATGATTCAATCAGGGTAACAGCAACAACAGTAAGGGTGCCTGTATTTAGAGGTCACTCTGAGTCTGTAAATGTAGAAACAGAAAAAAAGCTAACAGCCAATGAGGCAAGGGCATTGCTTGCATCTGCACCGGGAGTTATTGTATATGATGCGCCTGAGAAGAATATTTATCCAATCCCCATTAATGTAGCAGGAAAGGATGAGGTATATGTTGGAAGGATAAGGGAGGATGAGTCAATAGAATGTGGGTTAAATATGTGGATTGTTTCTGATAACCTAAGAAAAGGCGCTGCACTGAATGCTGTTCAGATAGCTGAGGAACTTATAAAGATTTAAATATAGATGCATCACAAATTATGGAGGTGAGTTATGACAACTGGCAAAAATTATTTCTTTACTTCTGAATCTGTGACAGAAGGGCATCCCGACAAGATAGCCGATCAGATATCAGATGCTATATTAGATGCTATTATTGCTAAAGACCCTATGGCAAGAGTTGCATGCGAGACCGTTGTTACAACAGGCCTTGCCTTTGTTGCTGGTGAGATATCAACATCCTGTTATGTTGAAATACCCTCAATAGTGAGAGAGACTATTAAGGATATTGGTTATACAAGGGCCAAATATGGCTTTGATTACGAGACATGTGCTGTCATAACATCAATTCATGAACAATCATCTGATATAGCTATGGGTGTTGATATAGGTGGGGCTGGGGATCAGGGATTGATGTTCGGATTTGCCTGTAATGAGACACCGGAAATGATGCCACTGCCTATAATGCTTGCCCATAAGCTAGCAATGAGGCTCACAGAGGTAAGGAAAAAGGATATTCTCGGATATTTAAGACCTGATGGAAAGACACAGGTTACTATAGAATACAAAGACGGCAAACCATTAAGAATAGATACTATTGTTATATCCTCACAACATAGCCCAGATATTACCTTAAAGGAGATGAGGGAGGATATAATAGAAAAGGTAATAAAGCCAACAGTTCCTAAAGAACTTCTTGATGAAGAGAATGTAAAGTATTATATAAATCCAACAGGTAGATTTGTAATAGGCGGTCCGATGGGAGACACAGGGCTTACGGGCAGAAAAATAATTGTTGATACCTATGGAGGGGTTGGAAGCCATGGAGGTGGATGTTTCTCTGGAAAGGACCCTACAAAGGTAGACCGTTCTGGCTCTTACATGGCAAGGTATATTGCAAAGAATATAGTAGCTGCTGGCATAGCTGACAGGATAGAGGTACAGATAGCTTATGCAATAGGTATACCTGATCCTGTCTCTATCTATACAGATACATTCGGAACAGGAAAGATAAAGAATGAAAAAATCATATCCCTAATAAGAAACAATTTTGATCTAACTCCTAAGGGAATTATAGACCATCTTAAATTAAGAAGACCTATATACAAAAAGACAGCGGCTTATGGACACTTTGGAAGGAATGATGAAGATTTTACATGGGAAAAGACAGACATGGCAGAAAAATTAAGGAAAGAGGCAGGTCTCTAAAATCGGAGGGTAAATGCTTAAACATGATGTTAAGGATATTGGACTGGCAAAGAAAGGTAAGTTGCGAATTGAATGGGCAGCAATGGAGATGCCTGTACTAAAAAGTATTGCAGAAAGATTTAAAAAGGAAAAGCCCCTAAAGGGTATAAAGATTGCTGCCTGTTTACATGTTACTACAGAAACAGCTAATCTTATGGAAACACTCAAGATTGGAGGGGCAGAGGTTGCCCTTTGTGCATCCAATCCCTTAAGCACACAGGATGATGTAGCAGCCTCACTGGTGAAGAACTCTGGCATTTCAGTATTTGCAATAAAAGGGGAAGACACAAAGACATATTATCGGCATATAAAAGATGTCCTTTCTATTAAACCACATATAACAATGGATGATGGAGCTGACCTTGTATCTACTCTGCACAAGGAAGAAAAACCCCTCCTCAAGGATGTAATAGGAGGCACTGAAGAGACTACTACTGGAGTAATTAGACTTAGGGCTATGGCAAAAGATAAAGCCCTTCAATATCCAATAATAGCAGTGAATGATGCGTATACAAAATACCTTTTTGATAATAGATATGGCACTGGACAGAGCACTATCGACGGAATTATAAGGGCAACTAATAGGCTTATTGCTGGATCTATATTTGTTGTGTGCGGATATGGATGGTGCGGTAGGGGAACTGCTATGAGGGCAAAGGGTCATGGGGCAAGGGTTATAATTACAGAGATTGATCCATTAAGGGCTTTAGAGGCTCTACTTGATGGTTTTGAAGTTATGCCAATTAAAGAGGCATCAAGGATTGGTGATATATTTGTAACAGCAACAGGTAATATTAATGTCATATCAAAAGATTGTTTTCCATTAATGAAAGACGGAGCCATTATATGCAATACAGGACATTTCAATGTGGAAATTGATATAGAAAGCCTTAGAAAACTTTCAAAGACAAGAAGGATAATTAGGGAATATGTAGAAGAATACACCCTGAAAAACGGCAGGAGGATATACCTCCTCGGAGAGGGAAGGCTTATAAATCTTGCTGCTGCTGAGGGACATCCCTCTGCTGTTATGGATATGAGTTTTGCCAATCAGGCCTTATGCGCTGAGTTCATAGTAAAAAATTCAAAAAATCTTGAAAACAATGTTTACAGGGTGCCAGAGACAATTGATAAAGAGATCGCAAGGCTCAAGTTAAAGGCGATGGGCATAAATATAGACAAACTGACAGAGGAACAAAAAAAATATTTGCAAAGCTGGGAGTTGGGAACATAAAGGAGAATGTCTATTTTATACTTGTTGAGACGAAGGAGCCAGGGAATATAGGTGCCTCAGCCCGGGCAATTAAAAATATGGGCTTTAAAAATCTCCGGCTTGTAAAACCACCTCCCATAACTGATGAGGCGAGGTGGTTTGCACATAATTCCCTTGATGTCCTTGAAAATGCGACAATCCATAACACATTAGCCGAGGCTATAAATGATATATCAATAGTTGTTGGGGTCACTAGAAGATTTGGTAAAAGTAGGGGTTTATTCTTACCTATTTACGAAGGTGTAAAGAGATTAAGGGAATTTCCTAATGATACTAAGATAGCCTTTGTATTTGGTAGAGAGGATAAATGCCTTTATAATGATGAGATTGAGGAGTGCGGCTTTATTGTAACTATTCCTTCAAATTATGAGCAACCTTCTCTTAATCTTTCACAAGCAGTAATGGTAGTTGCCTATGAAATGATGAGATATGATTGTTTGCATGGTAGCAGTGGAAATGCCATAATTAAAAACACTGATGTATTTATAAATCATGAAGAACTTTCATTCCTTTATAAAAGATTTGAAAATCTACTAAACGATCTTGACTACAGAGATAACTATTTAAAAAAACATATAAAAACTAACTTTAAACATTTTATAGGAAGGGCTGGAATAACCCCTTGGGAGTTGAAGATGTTTCACGGATTATTGAGCCAGATTGAAAAAAGGATTAAAAATTAAAGGGACCATAGAAGCAATGTTTATTACAATTTTTAACGCATTTGTTATATAATATTTTTTAATTTTTAAGAAAATTTAATCCTTTAGAAAGGTAGATTACAATGACACAACTAGTACAATCCCGTGATATAGAATTTCTTAAGGAGCAGGCACGGATAGTCAGGATAGAAATACTCAAGATGCTTACCCAATCTGGCTCAGGTCATACAGGTGGATCTCTTTCTGCTGCTGATATTGTTACTGCCCTATATTTTTACAAGATGAGACACGACCCTTCTAATCCTAAATTACCTGATAGGGATAGATTTATACTCTCAAAAGGCCATGCAGCACCTCTTCTTTATGCTGTCTTAGCCTTAACAGGTTATTTTGATAAATCACTACTTAGCACACTTAGAAAAATAGGAAGCCCTTTACAGGGTCATCCTTCTTCAAAGTTAGTTCCTGGGGTAGAGGTATCCACTGGTTCCCTTGGACAGGGACTATCAGTAGCTAATGGAATAGCCCTCGGCTTGAAAATAAATAAAAGTAATGCAAGGGTATATTGCCTGTTAGGAGATGGAGAGATTCAGGAGGGTCAAGTATGGGAGGCCGCAATGACATCGAGCCACTATTTTCTGGATAATCTCTGCGCTATTATTGATATGAATGAACTGCAGATAGATGGAAGATGCTCAGATGTTATGAAAATAGATCCCGTAATGCCAAAATGGAAGGCCTTTGGTTGGCATGTCTTTGAAATAGATGGACATAATATGAAGGAGATTGTAGATACTCTTGATGAAGCAGAACATATCAAAGGAAAGCCTTCTGTTATATTAGCTAAAACTATTAAAGGAAAGGGCGTATCAATATTTGAGGGGAAGGTAGAATATCATGGACTTGCTCCCACAAAGGAAGAGCTTGAGATTGCATTAAAGGAGCTTGGTGAATATGGGCAGTAGAGAGGAACAAAAAATAGAGAATCAGCCCCAGAGCCTTGCGGGAAAAGCTATTGCGACAAGGGATGCCTATGGAGAGGCACTACTTGAATTGGGTAAAAGAAATGAGAAGGTAGTTGTACTTGACTCAGACCTTTCTGGTTCCACAAAGACAGCAAGGTTTGCAAAGGCATTTCCAGAGAGATTCTTCAACATGGGTATATCTGAACAGGATATGATAGGAACCGCTGGAGGATTATCTTTAACAGGAATGATTCCATTTGCATCAACATTTGCTATCTTTGCATCAGGAAGGGCTTGGGAACAGGTAAGGCAGACCATTGGATATTCTAATCTCAATGTAAAGATTGTTGCTACACATGCTGGCATTACAGTTGGAGAGGATGGCGCCTCACATCAGGCTCTGGAGGATATTGCATTAATGAGAGTCATTCCCCATATGTCAGTAATAGTGCCCTCTGATGGATATGAAACAACACAGGTCATCAATGCCATTGCGGAATATGAGGGGCCAGTTTACGTACGACTTGGAAGGGCAAAGGTCCCTGCTGTGATGCCAGAGGATTACATTTTTCAGATAGGAAAGGCATATGTATTTCATATTGGTGACATTAATATTATTGCAAATGGAATAATGGTAGATGCTGCATTAAAGGCAAGGAATATATTATCAGAAAAGGGAATAGATGTTGGGGTAATTAATATGACTACTGTAAAACCCCTTGACGAGGAGGTTTTAATAAAGGTCGCTAAGAGGTCCCGACTGATTGTGACTGCAGAAGAACATTCTATAATAGGTGGACTAGGGAGTGCTGTTTCAGAATTTATCTCTGAAAATCACCCTGTACCTATAAAAAGAATCGGGACAAGGGATACCTTTGGCTGTTCTGGAAAACCAGAGGAGCTTTTAAAACTCTTTGGACTTACGCCAGAGGATATCGTTAAGGCCATATTAGAGTACTTGCATCAATTAAGATGATCTCCTTTCAGAACGTTTCAAAATTCTATGATTACCACACTGTCTTAAGAAATATCTCTTTTAATATATCTAAAGGTGAAATGGCCTTTATCACAGGCCCCAGCGGTGCTGGAAAATCAACCCTTCTTAAGCTAATATACCTTGCAGAGAAGGCTGATGATGGAGATATTATTGTTGATGACCTTCATTTAGCAAAATTAGCAAAATCAAGAATTCCTGATTTAAGAAGAAAGATAGGGGTTGTTTTTCAAGATTTCAAATTATTAAATAATCTATCTGTATTTGATAATGTAGCTATTTCCCTCAGAATAAGGGGAATAGGAGAAAGGGAAATAAAGGATAGGGTATCGGAGGCCTTAAAAAGGGTGCATCTCCGACATCTGGCAAAGGAATTTCCAAAGGATCTTTCAGGTGGAGAGCAACAAAGGGTTGCAATAGGAAGGGCAATTGTTGCAGAACCAAAGGTTATACTTGCCGATGAACCTACAGGAAACCTTGATCCAAACACAGCATTAGACATAATCAAGCTCTTTAAGGAAATAAACATGCAGGGAACAACAATACTTATAGCAACACATAACAAAGAACTCTTCAGAAATACAGGTATGAGAATCCTAAAACTGGATAATGGAAACCTTATAGGAGAAGAGACAGGATAATGGATATTTCCTATTCATTTAAATCTGCGCTAAAGAGCCTTTTTAAAGAAAGGTGGATAAATCTGCTCTCTATTATTACTGTCTCATCAAGCCTTTTGATAATAACACTTACAATTTTTTTCCTATATAACATTGAAATTGCATCAAATCGCCTTCCTGAAAGATATTCATTGACGATCTATCTGAAAAACAACCTTTCAGATAATGAAATAAATGGGATTATAGATACTATTAAAAGAAGAAACGATGTGGCTGAATTAAAATATATCCCAAAGGAGGATGCATTAAAGGAGCTTGCAGAGGTACTTAAAGATTATGATGATATACTTAAAGGACTTGATGAAAATCCCCTCTCATCATCTATAGATTTGAAAATTAAAAGGGAATTCGTTGATCCCCTATATGTAAAAAAGATCTCTGATGAGTTGAAGAAAATATCAGGTATAGAGGATATTTATAGCGGTGAAAATATTGTAGAGTCTATACACATTTTAAAGAGATCAATAAGGAATATGAGCATAATAATATTTGTTGCAATCTCTGCGGGTATTGTATTTGTGACTTATAGCACTGTAAAGATTTTATTTTACAGAAAAAAAGAGGAGATAGAGATATTCAAATTACTCGGTGCATCAAGAAATTTTATTAGAATGCCCTTTCTCTTTGAAGGGGCATTTATAGGACTTGCTGGCGGTTTGTTAGCAGTGTTAGGAACCTTTATTTTTTACTTTGCAATTACCTATAGGTTGAGCCTTATATTCCCCTTGCTCAAATCTATGATCTTACCTATGGAAATCATAATCTCCCTTCCTATAATTGGCTTGTTAATGGGGATTACAGGCTCCTTGATCGCTATAGGAAGAATTAGATATTAGCCCTGAATAATGAGTGGAAAAATAAATAATAAACCTTTATTTCCCCTTTTCATTATTTCCTTTCTATTATTTTTACTCTTAAATATACACCTATTTAATGTACACGCTGAAGGTCCTAAAGAAGACTATAAAAAAATACAGAGGGATATAAAAAAACATAAGAAAAAACTGGAGTCAGTAAAAAAACAGGAACAGTCTGTGATCTTTGAACTTAAAAAGGTGGATTCTGATCTTAATGAGATAGAAAAAAGGCTAAAAATACAGAGAGAAAAAATAACAAAAATAAAATCAAATATATCTTCATTAGAGACAGAAATTGATAAAAATAAGGCTGCCCTCAGTTTGCAAAATAATCTATTAAAAAAGAGATTAATTGCACTTCAGAAAATATATAAGATAAATGATGAGATATTGGCTCTCACAAGTGGAGCAGATATCTCACAGATAACAAGAATTATTAGGTATCTAAAAGAGCTATCAGCCTATGACCGGGCTATTATTGATAGATATAAAGATATTGTAATAACTTTAAACATAAAACAGGAAGAATTAAAAAGATCCTTTCTTGAACTAAAGAAGGAAGAGGGCAATCTAACAAAACTGGAGAATGAGTTAAAAGAAAAGAAGAAGGAGAGGGAGTCTCTGCTTGCAAGTGTAAGAAAGGAGAAAAAACATTATGAAAATATGATAAAAGAATTAGAGGAGGCATCCCAACGCCTCTTTAATATTATTCAGGAATCTGAAAGGAGAGAACGTGAATTAAGCAAAAAAAGGCGATTAACTCCCGGTCCGGGCAAAAAGGAAGAACCTATCCAGGAAGAAAGTGGATTTGGATCTCTGAAAGGAAAATTGCCATGGCCTGTTAATGGGACTATTGCCATACAATATGGAACACAGATTGATCCATTATTCAACCTGCCTATATTCAGAAGTGGTATTCATATAAAGACTTCAAATAAGTCTCCTGTCAGAGCAGTTCATGAAGGGAAGATAGTATTTGCTGATGAATTTAAGGGATATGGACAATTAGTCATAATATCACATGGTGGAGGTTATCATACCCTTTATGGTAATCTTGCGAGAATTTTTTCTAGCAATGGAGTTATAATAAATAAAGGTGATATTATTGGAGAGGCTGGAGAATCAACCATGCTTGGCACAAGTGGTATATATTTTGAGGTAAGATATAAAGGCAAACCACTTGATCCTCAACAATGGCTAAAAAAATAGTCTATCATATCAAGAATTGATCATTGGAGGTTTATAAAAGATGTTTTTGAAAAAGAAAAAATTCATAATTATTTCGTCTATCATAACATTAGCCGTAGTAGGAATTTTTATTGGCCGATGGGGGCTTGGGAATGTAAATGCACAAAGTAGTTATGAGGAATTAAGAATATTCACAGAGGTTACTACCCTTATAAAGAAAAACTATGTTGATGATGTAAATGTAAAGGACCTCATTGTTGGGGCAATAAAGGGGATGCTAAACACCCTTGATCCCCATTCAGGATACATGACACCTGATGTTTATAAAGAGTTTCAAACTGAGACAAAAGGTGAATTTGGAGGAGTAGGAATCCAAATAGGAGTAAAGGATGGGCTCCTTACCGTTATAGCACCTATAGAAGATACTCCTGCCTTTAAAGCAGGAATTGAGGCAGGTGATAGGATTATAAAAATCTCTGGAGAACTCACAAAGAACATGAGTCTTCATGAAGCTGTTTCAAAGATGAGAGGACCTAAAGGGACACCTGTAACCCTTACTATAATGAGAGATACATGGAAGGAACCAAAGGATTTTACTATTATTAGAGACATTATAAAGATTAAGAGTGTTAAGGCAAAAATGCTGTCTGATGGCATTGGATATATTAAGTTGACACAATTTATAGAAACCTCTGCATCAGAACTGAATTCTGCAATTAATAAGCTAAAAGCAGAAGGAATGAATTCTATTATCCTTGATCTGAGAAATAATCCAGGTGGTCTCTTAAATGTAGCTGTAGATGTCACTGGACAATTCCTGCCACCTAAAAAGCTCGTTGTTTATATAAAAGGCCGTACAGGTGAAAGGACAGAATATTTCACAGATGGAAAAGCCCCTTTAACTGATATGCCTATGGTTGTTCTTGTTAATCAAGGAAGCGCAAGCGCCTCAGAGATAGTTGCTGGCGCTTTAAAGGATTGGAGTAGGGCAATAGTTATTGGTGTCCAGACATTTGGAAAGGGTTCTGTACAGAGTCTTATTCCCCTAAGCGATGGTTCTGCACTAAAACTCACAACAGCTAAATATTATACACCCAATGGGACAAGTATTCAGGGTATAGGGATATCACCAGATATAACAGTGAAACTCCAGTCAAAGGATGGGAAAGAACACCCTGTAATCAGAGAAAAAGACCTGCAAAGACATCTAAAAAATGAACAGAAAGATGAGACACCACAGGCAGATGAAAAGGCCCCTATCGAGGTTGATGAAAAGGATGATGCCCAACTCCAAAAGGCAATTGATACACTAAAGGTATGGAAACTATTTGAAAAGATGCCAAAGAAGGCAGCCTAATACATACTAATGAGTAGAGTAATTTTTGATATAGAAACGGTTGGAGTAGACTTTGATTCCCTTGATCCCTCTACACAAGAGTATCTACTAAGATGGGCAGATACAGAAGATGAGGCAGAAAAGATAAAGGAAAGCCTTTCATTTTATCCACTTACAGGTGAAATAGTCTCAATAGGGATGCTTGATCCTGATACAAATAAAGGTGCTATTTATTTTCAGGCAATAGGGGATATACCTCTACCATTTGAAGAAGATGGAATAAAATATGAAAGTGGAACAGAATCAGATATCCTCAACAAATTCTGGAATAACATAAAGGCATATGACCAATTTATTACATTTAATGGCAGGACCTTTGACTGCCCTTTTATTATAATTAGATCGGCAATTAATAGAGTAAAGCCTACAAGGGATCTCTTGCCAAACAGATACCATAGCACGCACATAGACCTCCTTGACCAGTTAACATTTTATGGGATATCAAAGAGAAGGTTTAGTCTTGATATGTGGTGCAAGACATTTGGTATTAAAAGCCCAAAATCTCCAAATGAAAAAGGGGAGGCAATAACAGGAAATGATGTAAAAAGGCTATTTCAGTCAGGTCGTTATATAGACATTGCAAAATACTGTTTAAGAGACCTCCTCGCTACAAAGGAGCTATACTTTATTTGGGAAAACTATATAAAGGTAGATTCAAATAATTATAAATCTAATCAGTTATATACTGGTTAATTTTACTTATATCAAACCTCTCTGAGGCTAAAACATTTTTGACAAATCTAAATATTTTATTCCTTGAGCTAATACTTAAATCGGGATAAAATACTGGATTGGCAACTACAACACCCCTGAATGCAAAAAATGGGGCAAGAACCTCAAATAGTTCATAATCATTTGTTTTTTTTATATATTCCTCAAAAAATAGGCTAAGTCCTTCAAGATATGATCCCTTTACCTCCCCATGATACATCAATGAAAAAAAGATATAATTAATGCAAAGGGCTGTAACATCATCTGCAGGATCTCCATAGGGTCCCCTGCTTCTGTCAAGTAATACAAAATCTAAATTATCCTTGAACCAGATATTGCCAGGATGAAAATCTCCATGAATCTGGGATAATCTATAGGTCTTTGGTTTTAGCTTAGCCCTCCACTCTACGCACATCTTTTCTATCTCAGCCATCTCATAATAACTTAATATTCCCTCTGGGTAAATATCAAAAACACCCATCAGACACTCACCATGTCCTATAATATCCCTTAACTTTCTAAAATACAGATTTCTTGATTCCCCTTTTACTGAGTGAATATCAGAAAGATAAGAGGCCAAAATACTTATTTTTTCCCTATCAATTGGATTAAGGCTATCTTTTTTAGAGAACTCCCTGAGGTCATTAAAATAATCCCTTCCCTCTACCCTTTCCATAAGAAGATAATACTCCCTTCCACCTCCAATAGATTTAATTGAGCCATCTTCCATCTCTGCAAGTACATCTAATGCCTTTGCATGTTTCGGGAGTTTATTATATGCCTCTAAGTCAAGAAGGAAGACATGAGCCCTGTCAGAGGGGTAATCATGTCCTAATCCCTCAGGAAATAATCCTTTTATCACAAATGATTTAATTTCTTCAGGATATCGGATCTCTATCAAAAAACCAGCACCATGAACACCTGCACCGAGCCTCCTGATTTTTATATCTTTGGCGTCTCTGAATATTCCTCTTAAATAGGAACTTAATGCATCTTCATTAATCATAGATAACCTACAATTATATATACCTTAAATCATATCATTATAAATGTAAACTGGCAAGTTTACCCAAAAACAGAGATAGAAAAATTATATTATAATAAAGCCAACCTCCTCTTTTTTATCCTCGATAACCATCTCCAAAGGGGACTGAAGTGAAAAGGATCAGGTATTAATAAGGAGGGAAATTTTTATATAATTAATTATGGGGTATAAATTAATATATCTTGATAATAATGCCACAACACCTATTGATGAAGATGTTAAAAAGGTTATTTCTGATGCCTTTGAGATCTTTGGTAATCCCTCAAGCAGCCATATCTACGGCATAGAGGCAAGAAAGCTAATAGAAAAGGCAAGAGCAGATGTGGCAAATCTTATTGGAGCTGAGCCTTCAGAAGTTTATTTCACCTCAGGCGGCACAGAATCTAATAATCTTGCTATTATTGGGACTGCATATAAATATAAAAGGGGACATATTATTACCTCCGTTATTGAACATCCTTCTGTCTTCAATGTGGTTAAGTGGCTTGAGTCTAATGGTTTTGAGGTTGATTATTTACCTGTTGATTCATATGGTATTGTAGATCCTGATGATATTAAAAGGGCTATAAGAAAAGATACTATTTTAGTAACTATTATGCATTCAAACAATGAGACAGGGGTCTTACAACCAATAAAGGAAATTGGAAAAATATTAAAAGAACTAAATATACCTTTTCATACAGACGCTGCCCAGAGTGTAGGTAAAATTGATGTTAATGTATCTGAACTTATGGTTGATATGCTTACTATTGTGTCCCATAAATTTTATGGACCAAAAGGTGTAGGTGCGATCTATATAAAGAAGGGATTAAATATAATGCCTATTATGTTTGGCGCTGGGCATGAAAAAGGGATCCGTCCAGGAACGGAAAATGTTATATCCATTTCTGGATTTGGTAAGGCCTGTGAGCTTGCATATATCAATATGCAAGAGAGATTTAAAAATTCAATTCTGTTAAGGGAAAGACTTTATGAACTTTTAAAGAGCAACTTAGATTTAAGACTTAATGGACATTATTCATTAAGATTACCAAATACTTTGAACATTTCTATAAAAAATATTATTGGAGAGGATATTGTTTTTACTTTAAAGGATAGGGTTGCCTTTTCATCAGGTTCAGCCTGTCATGCAGGGGTGTACAAGCCCTCTACTGTCTTGAAGGCTATGGGCTTATCAGATGATGAAGCTATTTCAGCTATAAGATTAAGTGTTGGCAAGGACAATTCAATAGAAGAGATAGAAGAGGCTTCAGAAATAATCATTAGCTCCATTAAAAATCAAGCAAAATAGCTTTTTAACTCACCCTATTTAGAAAAAATTTCCATTTATAAATTTATTAAAAAATATAATCCTTGATTTCTTGACAAAAATAAAAGGCTATGGTAATGTGTTTTACCTTTATATTTTTGGATCAATTTTAGGCTAAAGGTGAAGACATGTTAGAATTTAATCAATGGTTTTTTGTTCTTATAGCAAACTTTATAGTTCTTTTCCTTATTCTGCGTAAGATACTCTTTATCCCTATCGCACAGATATTCAAAGAGAGAGAGACCAATATTAATAATTTATTGAATGAAACAAAGAATATGACAGCAAAAAAGGACGAAGCTATAGCTACATTAAACGCAGAACTTCAATCAGCAAGGAATACTGCAAAAGAGACATTTGCCTCATTAAAGGAAATCGGGGTTGCTAAACAGAAGGAGATTCTCTCAAAGGCAGAGGCTGAGGCATTAGAGATGATAGAAAAGGCAAAAAAGGAATTACAGGTTGAGACAGAAAAGGCAAGAATTGCCTTAAAGTCTGATATAGAAAGGTTTTCAGAAGAGATTGTAAATAAGATGGTGAAGGTTTAATACTTAAAGCAAAAGGTTATGAGATCATGAGACAAACATTAGAAAGTAAAACAAAAATAGTCAAAAAGCTCTTCTTTATTATATTTTGTCTTTTTCTTTTTTCCTCCTCTGAAGCATTTGCTGCTGGTGGATTAGCGCCAGGCAATACATTAAAAGATTGGATATGGAGAATAGTTAATTTCGCAATCCTTGTATTTATTCTTGTTAAGTTTGCTGGAAAACCATTAAAGGACTTTCTTAGACAGAGAAAGGAACTTATAGAAAAAAGCTTAAGAGAGGCTCAGGAGGCAAAGGAGCTTGCTGCAAAGGCATTATCCGAAATAGAGGAAAGGCTAAAGCTCAAGGATAAAGAGATAGAAGATATTATTTTATCTGCAAAGACATCAGGTGAAAGGGAAAAGGAAAGACTTATAGAAGAGGGAAATAAATTAAGCCA
>FMJZ01013265.1_pt1 | contig 18027 bp, 17 predicted proteins | sample 1987881 | NCBI WGS metagenome assembly FMJZ01 (sample SAMEA4378227, study PRJEB15110) | soil metagenome | biome: soil; feature: Field; material: Soil | place: India | collected 2015-03-11 | depth 0 m
TTCCTATAAATTTTGGTTCACCGCTTAAAAACGGTGCTTCGGTCACATCTATTTTAATAAAAATGCCATCCGCAACAATTGTTGTATCGATGGCGATATAATCGAATAGTCGGAGACGATAAAGGTTATTTATTGCCTGTGGAATCATTGATTCTTTAAATTGCTCCCCGATTTTGAAACCACTGGTCTGGATTATGAGTTCTTTATCCGTGAAACGGGCATCAACTGTGATATTGGCGATTGTATAGGCGAAAATTATGGATAAAATCATTTGACTTTGAATTCCAGTTTATCACCTGCCCGAATGAGTTTTATATGTTTACCTTCTTTTATATTTCCTTTTAAAATCTCTTCGGCAAGCGGGTCTTCAATTAAACGTCTGATTGTTCTTCTAATAGGTCTGGCACCATATTGAGGGTCAAAGCCTTCTTCCACAAGTAGTTCTTTGCCCGATTCGTCGAGTTCAAGCACCATTTTCTTATCATCCAGTCTTTCTTCCAGTTCAGCAATGAGTATATCTACAATCTTTTTCATATCTTCTTTGGTTAATTGTCTGAATACCACTATTTCATCAACACGATTGAGGAATTCGGGATTGAATAGTTTTTTCACCTCATCGAGTAATCTTTCTTTCATTTTATCATAAGTTATATTTGGGTCAACCTTGGTGAATCCAAGTCCATCACTCCTCTTTATATCTGCGGTGCCGATATTTGATGTCATAATTATTACAGTATTTTTAAAATCCACCTTCCTGCCAAAAGAATCTGTGAGTTGCCCATCCTCAAGAATCTGGAGCAAAATATTGAAAACATCGGGATGGGCTTTTTCAATCTCATCAAAGAGTACAACAGAATAGGGTTTACGCCTCACTTTTTCAGTTAGTTGTCCACCTTCTTCATAACCCACATAACCGGGTGGTGCGCCAATCAATCTCGACACATTGAATTTTTCCATATATTCAGACATATCAAGGGTGATAAGGGAGTTTACATCGTTGAAAAGAAATTCTGCAAGTCGACGCGCAAGTTCTGTTTTCCCTACACCAGTTGGCCCAAGGAAGATGAAAGACCCAATTGGCCGGCGTGGATCTTTCACACCCGCGCGACTCCGTCTTATCGCACGGGATATAACTTTAATTGCTTCATCCTGTCCTACAATCTTTTTACGCACTTCCTCTTCCATCTTCAACAAACGTTTTGATTCTTTTTCTTCAATCTTTGATACAGGAATACCGGTCCAGCGCGAAACAACAAACGCTATATCTTCTTCGCACACAACTGGTTTTGCGCTCTCACCCTTTAGTTCCTTTCTCTTTTTTATCTGTTCCTGGATTTTAAGTTCTTCTTTATGTAATTCCGCAGCCTCTTCATATTTCTGGTCTGCAACCATTTTATCTTTTGTTTTTTTGATTTCAAGGAGTTTGTTTTCTAATTCCACCACCTTTGGGTCTTTCGTTATTTTTGATAGTTTAACTTTTGCACCTGCTTCATCTATCACATCGATTGCTTTATCCGGGAGAAACCGGTCTATGATATACCGGTCAGAGAGATATGCTGCGGCCTCAAGTGCTTCATCTGAATAAATCACTTGATGGTGTTTTTCGTAATTTTCTTTTAGCCCCTTTAATATCCCAATCGTTTCCTGCACAGTCGGTGGATTTACAATAATGGGTTGGAATCTTCTTTCCAGGGCACCATTTTTCTCAATATATCGACGATAATCTTCAAGGGTGGTGGCGCCTATACACTGGAGCTCACCACGGGCAAGTGCGGGCTTGAGCATATTTGATGCATCAATCGCACCTTCTGCCGCACCAGCGCCAACGATTGTGTGGAGTTCGTCAATAAAAAGTATTATATCTTTGTTGTTGGTAACTTCATTGATAACCGCCTTGAGCCTTTCTTCAAACTGCCCGCGATATTTGGTACCTGCTACAATGGATGCCATATCAAGGGCAAGAACCCTTTTGTTTTTCAAAGAATCAGGAGTATTACCCGCAACTATATCTTGGGCAAGTCCTTCAACAATAGCGGTTTTACCAACGCCTGCTTCACCAATTAGAACCGGGTTGTTCTTTTTCCTCCTTGATAAAATCTGTATGACCCGTTCAATCTCCTTTTCTCTTCCGATTATTGGATCAAGTTTACCTTCGCGGGCGAGCTGGGTAAGGTCCCTTGAAAATAAATCAAGTGCCGACCCCCTTGGTTTGCCTTTTGTTTTTCCGGCAGCAACACCTTCAGGTTTTAATAACTGGATGATTTCATTCTTTGCTATGTCATAATCAATACCCATAGATGCAAGAATCTGTGCGCCAATGCCTCCTTCGGTTTTTATGATTCCCAATAACAGATGTTCAGTGCCGACATAGGTATGACCGAGGTTTTTCGCTTCCTCCATTGCATAGTTAAGGCAGACTCTTGCATCATTGCCGAGGGTCACATCAATTTTGCCACCCGATCCAATGGCTATGGAATTCTCTATTGCCTTGAGCAATTCTCCTAATTCTACACCCAAGTTTATCAAAACCATGGCACCAACACCCTCGCCTTCTTTAATCATCGCCAGAAGAAGGTGCTCGGTTCCAATGAAATTATGTCTGAACTTTATTGCCTCTTCGCGAGCAATATGCAATATCTTTCTAACTCTTTCTGTAAATCGTTCTTGCAAAATGTACCCCCTTAAATTATCCTATACTGATTTTATATAAAATCTATAGCTTGTCAAGAGTTAGACAAGTTTAGACAAGTAAAGTTTATTTTTCCGCAGTGAATCGGGCGAAGAAATTGAAAAATGTCTTTGGTCTATTTGCTAACCGCAAGTTAAACTTTGGTTCTTTTTTATAAATAAGACCTATGGCCTCACCGGCAAAGTTGAGATGTTCCATTGTATATACTCTTCTTGGGATTGCAAACCTTAATTCATTGCCAAATACCCCACCTCTTATACCTGTTTCAAGATAAATCTGGGCACCTAATGTGTAAGCAGAATAAGGATGCTTGGATTTTGGAATTATTACAACACCATGGCAACCGAGTGGTTCAAAGATTTTTACTCCGTTCTTTTTTAAAAATCTGCCGAGATTATGGACTTTTTCAATATGTGATTTAAGAAAGTCCTCGTCAATTGCTTCTTTTAGCCCAACAGCCATTGCGGCAAGGTCTCTTGCCGCGAGACCACCAGAACTTGGATATGACTCCTGTTCAATAATCCTTTCTCTCAATTGCTCATAGAGTCTTTTATCACGAACGCCGATGAATCCACCAATATTTACCAGTCCATCTTTTTTACTGCTTAGATAGAGAATGTCGCAATAACTAAACATTTCAAAACATATTTTTGATAGTGATTTTTTTGAATTTGAATAGTTTTTTATGAAGAAGGCATTATCCGCAAATCGGCTTGCATCAAATATCAATAAACCACTATGCTTTTTGATTATTTTCTGTGTTTGTTTTATATTTTCAAGTGAAACCGGTTGCCCGCCTTTTATATTGTTTGTGATGGTCAGCACAACTGCCTTTATCTTACTATCTTTCTTTACTGTTAATTCTAATCTATTTAAATCTATGTTTCCGCAGAAAGGTGGTGTGAGATCGGGTATATCAATGACCTTACAACCGATCTTCTCAAGATTTGCACGAGTTGTCTCAAAATGGGTATTGGAGATGATTTTGTCACCTTTTTTGAAAAGGAGATTGAATAGAATATTTTCTGCAGTCCTACCCTGATGAACTGCTTGTATAAAGGGGAAACCAGTAATCTTCTGAGCGATATTTATGAAATCTTCGCTTGCCTTCTGCCCGGAAAAATCTTCTTCTGCCGCAATTATTTCTGCCCAGGCTTTGGAACTCATCGCACCTGTTCCTGAATCTGAAATAAAATCGAGATATACATAACGGGCAGGGATGAGAAAAAGATTATACCCTGCTTTTTTTAATATCGCTAAACGCTGATTTCTGGTAGTTTTTCTTAATGGTTCTATAACCTTTATACGATATGGTTCCATCATTTTCCTTTCAGATTTAATAATTTTTGCCGAACATTTTTATTTTTCGGTTCAAGACGCAGAACCTTTTCATACATTTCAATTGCCTTGTCAACATCCTTCAACTTTAGATATACATCACCCAAATGTTCAATTATCACTGCATCTTCAACGAGTTCGCTTGCCCTTTTTAAGTCTAAGAGAGCAGATTCGTAATCTCCTTTTTGATAATATACCCAGCCGCGCGAGTCAATTATATAGCCATTATTTGGTTCAATACTTAGTGCCTTTTCAATCAATTCCAGGGCATAATCTAATCGTTCACCTCTTTCGGCATATGTATAGCCTACATAATTCAGGGCCATAGCATCGGTAGAATCAATCTGTATTATTTTTTCAAAAGTACGCAGGGCCTCTTCTTTTCTACCTATTCGGTCACATAGATTGGCAAGGGCAGATAATCCGGGAAGTGATTTTGGATTCAAACTCAAAGATTTTTTATAATGGAAATAGGCGTCAGAAAATGAGCCATCAAGCTCATTAACAGCACCGAGTAGATAATAAATCTGTGCCATATCCGCATTATGGTAGGCTGATTCTGTAAAATAATATCGCGCATTTTTATAGTCTTTTTTATCTATAGCAATAAACCCTGCATAGACCCAGAGTTCGGTGAAATCGGGGTCGATTTTAATTGCGTCTTCAATTGCCTTCTGGGCTTCATCATATTTTCTCTGCTCAAAGTTAATGCGTGCGATATAAAAACGGGAATAACTATCTTGAGGATTTAGCCCGGCACTTATTAAAAATTCACTCAATGCTTCGTTCAACAGACCCAATTTGTATAAACCAAAACCCAGATTTCTACGGACATAGGCATCGTAGTAGTCAACCTTCAATATTTCTCGGGCAACCTTTATCATTTTTTCATATTGTTCTGTATCAACATAAAGGTCAAGGAGTCTTTTGCGCAGGTCGTTGGAATCATTATATTTTAATCCAAGTTCGTAGTAATATATTGCCGAATCTTTAATATTTAAAATATCAAATCCTGTGCCAATTCCAATGAGTGTAAGGGCATTTGTGGTATCAAGGACATATGCCTGCTTATAATATTTTATTGCATCAAGGTGATTATGAGATTTGCCGGTAAGCGTTCCTAAACGGTTATAGATATCAGCATTTTTAAGACTGTCGGGAAATTCAAGAAGGATTTTTATTGCGCTATTCAAGTCGCCGAGACCTTCATAGAGCAGTGCTATCGTCTGGATTATTCCGGTATCAAAAGGTTTCATCTCTCTTATTTTTTCATAGATTCTGACCGCACCCCTGAGGTCACCCTTACCAATATGTCCTACAGCAATCAAACCATAGAATTCAGAACTGTCGCTAACGAATGCAAGTCCTTTATACGCATATTCTATTCCTTTTTGAAATTCTCTGATTTTATAAAAGGCACCAGTTAGGGAAACATAGATTTCCTTTGCGGTTGGGTCGTATTGTAAGGCATTGAGATAATAATTTATTGCTTCAGGAATCCTGCCTTCAAGTTCCAGCTGACACCCAATACTAAATAGTTCGTAAGAATTCCTTGAATGATTGAATGTCAAAAGATTTAATATTAAAATTCCACAAATGCTGAAAATAGCCATAAGCCTCCCGGGTTTTTTATTGGGTCATTATTATAAAAATTATACTTCAACTCAAATCCAATTCTGCGACTAAAATTTTTGTAGAAAAAATTTATTCGGGCAAAATCCTGATGATACAGGGTGGTATCGCCTTTACATACCAAAAGATTCAGGTTGGCAAATGCACCGAACGATTTTCCCGTAAAGAATTTGTATACAATATCGATATTGAAATCAATTTGATAATCTGCACCAGCATTTATATCCCAGCCATGATATCTCCAGTGTGGATATAGTTTTGTGTTGAATGCCCAGAGTAACTTTTCATCAGTTTTTATTACATTCGCAGGATGATATGCGGCATTGGCAAAGAGCAAAGAGATTCGGTTGAAGACCGGTGTCCCCTCCACTTCATAATCAATATCATGGATACAGTCATGGATGAATGAGAACTGAGTAAAAAATTTAGAAAAATTGTATTCAAGACCACCTATGACATAGTAATGTGCATATCTCGGATCAAGGGAGACTCCGCCTTTCTGCTCTGCCATATCAAGGTCATCCCGATATTCCATATAAAAAGAAAAATTTTTATATTTCAAGATTGTGCATCTTAATTGTGCTGATGCATCCATATTGAATCGTGTTGTATCACTATTTAAGTATTTTCCAAGGAAAACCCGACCATTGAATTCAAGAGGAATCTCAATGTTGCAGATAATACAAAATATGGTCATAAAAAGAAAATTAACAGGCATAGAGGTCGGCCCCTTTCATACCTGTTATTTTGAGAAGATAAAATCTGCCCAGTTGCACATCATTGCGCTTTATTATTATCTGCCCGTCGATATCCGGTGCCGAAAAGTCGGTGTGTCCAATAAAATATTTATTTTTTTGATGGACAAGAACCCGGCATAGTTTATTTAGTCTCCGCTGATTTTTGGATTTTATTAATCGCTGCTGAAGTTTAATCAATTTATCAAATCTTTTATTAATGACATCGTTCGGAAGTTGATTTAAAAGTCCAGCCGGTGCATCTTTTTCACGGTAGTATTTAAAAACACCGAACCAGTCGAAATAGCCTTTTTGTAAAAAATCATAGAGTTCATTAAATTCGGCTTCGGTTTCCGTTGGAAAACCGGCGATTATCGTTGTACGTAAGGTTATCCCTTTTAATTTTTTTATTAACTTTAAAATTTGTTTTTTGGTGATTTGACGATTCATTAATGAGAGGATACGGTCATTTATATGCTGAATTGGTATATCCAGATATTTGCACACTTTTGGATTGTTATTTATCTCTGCAATTAATTCATCGGTCAGTGACTTTGGATGGGTATATAGCAGTCTTATCCATTCAATGCCCCTTATTTTTGAAATTTCTTTTATCAAGGGCACAATCATTTTTTTATTATACAAATCCAGTCCATATTGTGCGGTATCCTGAGCTATGACAAGCAATTCTTTTGCTCCGATTTCTGCCAGTGCCCTTGCCTCATCAATCAAGTCATCAAAGTTTGAACTTTTAAATGCACCTTTTATCAAAGGTATCGTGCAGTATGAACAATGATTTGAACAACCATCTGCAATTTTTAGATAGGCATAGCCTGATGTTGTCAACAATCTCGCATCTGTCTTGGCATTTTTTTTAATAATATCTTTGATAAGTCTTTGCCTCTCGCTGATATAATACCAGTTTTTGACTTTAGGGAATTTTTTTGATAAAAAATCGCGTGCCCGATTTACAGCACATCCGTATACATAGACCTTCTTGTCCTTTAATTTTAAAATTCTTTTTATTTCCTTTTCAGTTTCTCTTAAGGCCGGTTTTATAAATCCACAGGTGTTGATGATGATGACATTGCTTTCTTGCAATTTCGCGCCAATCATTATCCCATTTTTTTTTAGAATACCCAATATCCTTTCTGAATCAACGAGGTTCTTGGGGCAGCCCAATGAGATGAAATATACCTTAATCAATTTTTATCAATTTTACATTGGCCCAGGCAATGATTTGTTCATTTAAGTCTTTTATTTCTGCCTGTGCAATTACGAGGTTATATTTTATATTTATCACTTTCCCCATAGCAACATATTCTGTTTCCGAAATCATCGGTTTTTTTATGCGCACATTTAGTTCTGCGGTCACTGCCTTTTTGCCTTTTTTGAACGCTGCCCATACTGCCATTTCATCAAGGATGGTTGAAACAATTCCACCATGTATTAACTGCTGATAACCCTGAAAAACAGAGCTAAGTTTTATCTTAGCATATACAACATCTCCGCTTTCCCGGATATCAAGGTGGAGGCCAATAGGGTTATCAGAACCACAGGCAAAGCACCTATTATCCATTAAGAATTTATTGTTCAACGACCTCAGTTCCTTTTGGCGGTTTGAATTCAAACAATTTTTTTGAAATCTTTTTATTCAACTGAATATTTTTGAAGATGAATTTATTCTCGGAATCGGTATCGTCATAGATGGTAATTCCATTTATCTCGTATTTTTGTGGGTCAATCGCGACGATTATTTTTTTATAAATTTCGGTATCTTCTTTAGGAGTAAGGATTATCTCATAATTTTTACCTATTTTCAGTTCTGCATTAAACCTTTCATTGTAGTCTTTGAGAAAAATATCGGGATTTACTGCAAATGGAATCTGTGCGCCGAGGTGCTGTCTTATTGCCCTTTTTTTGTCAGGAAGATAAATCCAAAGCGAGATACTATCACCAACATAAATCTGCTTTGGTTCTTTTATTTCCATACGGAAATAATTGGGTTTGAGAAAGTATACAGAACCATCAAAATTCTGACAGATGCCAGAATTTTTTTCACAGAAGCGCTGGGAGAATTCAATATAGAAACTCTTGAGGTTCTGATAATGGGCAATCGTTTTGTTGATGACGCTATCTAAATTCTGGGAGTAAGTAAGTCCGGTAACCAATATAAAAGCCAGCAAAAAGATAATTGATTTATTCATTTTATTTCCTTTCATAGAATAATTCTACCCATAAAGATTATAAAGTCAAGAATTATTAGAGAAATAAGTGAAAAGACTTCAAATACAAACCCAAAGGTTTGTCCTACAGTTGCTGCCTGATAAATCTTACAGGGTTAATTGTAAAGCAATCCCTGCTCAAATGCCTTAATGTTCAAATCGTGATATTGCGGCTTCACATTTTCCTTTATTGCTTCAATCCATACATCCTTGGGGAGATATAGAAATTTTGCAATGCTACCTAAAAGCACAACATTTGCTACACGAACATTACCCAATTTTAAGGCAATATCCTGAGCCGGAATTAAATTTACAGTTGCAATCGTATTTAAAGTAGCTAATATACTTTCCGGATATTCCTTTTCTCCAGTGAGCACACTCATTGGTGGTAATTTAAGATCATTCACAATAATTGTGCCTTTTTCTTTCAAAAAATAACAGTATCTCAATGCCTCAAGTTTTTCAAATGCGAGGATAAAATCAGCAGTGCCTTCTTCCACAAGCGGCGAGTAGACCTTTTTACCGAATCTTACATGAGATATTACACTACCTCCACGCTGTGCCATTCCATGTATCTCACTCTTCTTTACATCGTAGCCCGCGAGAAATGCTGCAGTACAGAGTATGTCTGAAGAAAGTAATATTCCCTGTCCCCCAACGCCGCAGATAATTATGTTGGTAATTTTGTTATTTGGCATCTTAATGTTCTTTTTCTTCTCTTTCATTTTTATTCCTTTTTTGATGAATGCATCGCATTATGCTGGCACAATTGAATACATAAATTACAACCATTACATAGCGTAGGTTCAATATATGCCACAGGTTTTTCTTTTGATTCTATCTTTTTCATGGTGAGCGCTGGACATCCCAATCTCAAACAAAGTTTGCAGCCATTGCATTTTTCAATATCCACAACGAGATAGGGGTTTGGTTTTTTCAAGAATATACAAGGACTACGAAATACAATAACAGTAACACCATCAAAATTTATAGCATCCTTTATTGCCTGTTCGGTTTGTTTCAAATCCGTTGGATCAACAACCTTTACAAATTCAACACCACAACCCTTTGCCACATCTTCAGGCAGAATTCTTTTGCCATCTTCACCGTGTGCAAGTTTTCCTGTTCCAGGATGGGGTTGATGTCCGGTCATTGCTGTGGTTAAGTTGTCAAGGATTATGAGATTCAGGTTTCCTTTATTGTATACTGCATTAGTCAATCCCGTGATACCCATATGGAAGAAGGTAGAATCGCCTATTACTGCAACAAGTTTTTTGCTCAGCTCTTTCCCACCTGCTTTATCCATTCCGTGGGCATTCGTTACTGAGGCACCCATACAAATGCAGGTATCCATTGCATTCAAGGGTGGTAGGGCACCAAGGGTATAGCAGCCGATATCACCGGTGGCAGTGAGTTTCAATTTATTTATTACATAGAATACACTCCTTTCTGGACACCCAGGACACAGGACCGGAGGTCTCTCCGGTACTTCTTTTAATTCTATGTTAGGTTTGTAAACTTTTTTCTTTACACTCTTTTTTATAACTGTTGGATCAAGTTCACCGCACAGAGGAATTTTTTCTTTACCGGTCACCTCAATTCCCATTGCCTTGATTTCCTGCTCAAGGATAGGGTCGCCTTCTTCTATGACAAGCAATTTCTTTACACCACGGGCAAATTTTGTGATTAAATTCTTTGGCAATGGATATGTAAAAGAGAGCTTCAAAAAACTTGCATCAGGAAAGACCTCTTTTGCATACATATAAGCAATGCCGGAACTTATTATTCCGAGTGTTTTATCACCCCATTCAATTCTATTATAAGGAAATTTTTCCGCGTAGTCTCCGAGTTTTTTTAACCTTTCTTCTACAATCTGATGGAGAATTCTGGCATGGGCAGGTAGGACGAGTCTTTTTTTGATGTTTTTTACATAACCTTTAATAGAAGTTACTTCGCGTTCTCCAATTTCGACAATCCCTGATGAGTGTGAAATACGGGTTGTAAGTCTTAAGAGAAAAAGACTATCAAACTCTTCGGAAAGATTAAATGCCATTTTTGCAAATATCTTTGCTTCATTTGAATCTGAAGGTTCAAGGAGTGGAATCTTTGCGTGTCTTGCATAATGGCGATTATCCTGTTCGTTCTGGGAAGACCACATTCCAGGGTCATCACAGGTTACAATGACAAGCCCACCAGTAACACCTGTATAGCCAAGGGTAAACATTGGGTCGGCAGCAACATTTAAACCCACATGCTTCATCGCCGTGATTGCCCTTGCTCCAACAAATGATGCGCCAGCACAGACTTCAAGCGCTACTTTTTCGTTTACCGACCATTCAGCATAAATTTCTGGGTATTTTGTTATATTTTCTAAAATTTCTGTAGAAGGGGTTCCCGGGTATGCAGCAGCAAAATGGCATCCACCTTCCCAGGCACCTCTTGCAACTGCTTCATTTCCTGAGAGTATTTTTTTATTGTTCATAATAGGTTATTATAGCTATAAGTCACATCAGGTCAATATTGCAATGAAATTGCGCAACTTGACTTTTGAAATTTTTATGGTAGAATTAAAATACAGAGGAGGCTTAATGAAGAAGATTATCTTCTTAATAATTTTTATCTTTGTCATTTTTGATTGTGCAAAAAAAGAAGAGCTTTACTTTACCCATTTATACGGATGGGCAAAATACGATACACTTGGTGGTATTAATGGGCTTAAGTTAGTCATAAGGGATATAAGACCGGATGACACTGATTATTATCGATTCAGATCTGTAACAACTGGCTATTCAAATGACTCACTCCCGGGATTTTTTGAAATGGACAGTGTTTGTTATGGAACATCAAATTTTCAAGGTGGCCAGATTGTTGCTGTTTTATTAGATAGTGTTGATAACCCCGGATGGCCCAGACAGTATTGGTATTTAACACTATCTGGCGGTGTAGACACAGTTGAACTAAATCTCAAAAAATAGGAATGAATAACAAAAAAAGCAGATTAGTTTCTTTCCTTACTCGTAATGTATTAGTTCTTGGCATGGTCAGTCTATTTACCGATCTGTCCACTGAGATGTCTTACGCTATAATTCCCATCTTTTTAAAGGATGTTTTGAAAGCACAGCCGATATTTATCGGACTGGTTGAGGCAATTGCTGAATCAACGGCAAGTATTTTAAAAACTTTTTCCGGATATATATCAGACCGTCTCCGAAAAAGAAAACTTTTTATTTTTATTGGATATACGCTTTCAGCAATTGTAAAACCATTGCTCGCCCTTGCTACACAAGGGTGGCATATTCTTATCGTTCGGTTTATAGACCGTTTTGGTAAAGGCATAAGGACTGCACCAAGGGATGCATTGATTGCCGAATCTACCCGGGAGACATTTTATGGAAGGACCTATGGCTTCCATCGGGCAATGGATACAATGGGTGCAATCCTCGGGCCTCTTTTTGCCTTTTTAATCCTTTCTCTATCTAATCAGAATTACCGATTGCTCTTTGCACTTGCATTTATACCGGGTTTTATAGCAGTGCTCTTTATTATTTTTGGTGTTAAAGATATTATCCCGCAAACAAAAAAGATGTTTAAATTCTCTTTTAAAGATATTAATCCAAAACTTAAAACTTTTTTTCTTATAATAGTTTTATTCACACTGGGCAATTCCTCGGATGCATTTTTAATTTTGAGGGCAAAGGAATTGGGACTTGCCGTGCCTTTGATTCCGATTCTCTGGCTCGTTTTTAACATATCATATTTCTTATGGTCATATCCCGCGGGTGTTATCTCAGACCGTATCGGTAGAAAAAAAACGATAGTCTTCGGTTTTCTAATCTATGCCATTACATATTCAACCCTTGCTCTTAATAATAAAGTCATCTTTCTCTGGCCTATCTTTGTTATATATGGTTTATATTATGGCTTTACTGAAGGAAATCTCAGGGCTTTTGTGGCAGACCTTACAAATCCTGAACACAGGGGAACAATCTTTGGTATCTATCATACCGTTGCAGGTATTACCCTTTTGCCTGCCAATCTAATTATGGGTTATGTATGGCAGAAATACGGTTTTGATATTGCCCTTTTCATAGGCGCCTGCTTATCATTTATCTCGGCACTGTTATTGATTTTTTTGGTGAAAGCAAAAAATAAATACACTTAATTAGCTACATTTTTTTCCCTGAGAAATTTTATTATCTACTTCGGACAATCTTATTTCAGCATTGTTAAAGTTTTTATTCAGATCCAATGCCTTTAGATACATCGCCTTTGCCTGTTCTAATTTTCCAAATTGTTCATACGCCAGACCCAGATAATAATATAATTCCGGATCATGGGGATTTATTTTTAAAGCTTCACTAAATTTTGCGATTGCTTTATCATACTCCTTATTCAGGAGGTACGATTGTCCAATTTCCATTAAAACTTCAATCTCTCCTGATTGCATGCTCCTTTCCTTTTATTAAAATATTTTTATCATAGTGGAGTTCTATAAATGATTGTATCCCTTAAAAATTCTTCATCCTTTTCAGGATAGTCAATAATGTAATGTAACCCTCGAGATTCCTTTCTTATAAGACAGGACTCCACAATTAACCATGCAACATCAATCATATTGCGTGATTCAGCATTTTTCAGATGAATACCTGTTTCAAAATAGTTGCTGCACTCATTCAATAGTTCACGCGCCTTTTTCAACCCTTCTTCAGTTCTAATAACATTTGTATATTGTGACATCAATTGTTTTATCTGAATTTTGAAGTCAGGCCCCGTGGTAACCGAAGGTTTTAATCTCGGCTGTTTTTTTAGCCTCAGTGATTTAATACGAGAAACACGTTTTGCTGCCCTTGTGGCAAAGACAAGTGCCTCAAGTAGAGAATTTGAAGCAAGTCGATTGGCTCCGTGGACTCCAGTGCAGGCACATTCGCCAAGGGCGAATAATCTACTGATAGATGTTTCACCCCAAGTATTTACTTTTATCCCACCACACAGGTAATGGGCTGCAGGAACCACTGGTATTGGCTCTCTTGTGATATCAATGCCCCAACGCAGGCAGGTTTCATAGATTGTGGGGAACCTATTTTTTATATAATCTGGTTTGAGATGGGTAACATCAAGAAGCACATAGGGATCGTTATTTTCAATCATCTCCGTAACGCAGGCACGGGCAACAACATCTCGGGGTGCAAGATTTTCAAGAGGGTGATACTTCTTCATAAACGGTTTACCTTTCCTCGTTTTAAGAATGCCCCCTTCACCTCTAACTGCCTCAGATATTAAAAACGACCTGCCGTCTATTTTTATATTATACACCGCAGTGGGATGAAACTGGACAAACTCCATATTCGCTATTTCAGCACCCACACGGAATGCCATTGCAATGCCATCTCCTGTAGCAATAGGGGGATTTGTTGTATGTTCATATACCTGACCAACACCACCGGTTGCTAAAATTGTTGCATTGGCAAATATCGTTTCTACTCGTTGTGTGTCAACATCTAAGTAGTAGATACCGAGACACTCGCCATCCTGTACAATCAAATCCAGAACCACTTCGTTTTCGCTTATTGTAAAATCATATTTTTTTGCCTCTTCAATCAATACCCGTTCGACCTCCTGTCCTGTATAATCCCTTGCATGGACAATCCTACGGCGTGAGTGCCCTCCTTCTTGTCCGAGTTCAAAATTGCCATTACTATCAACGGAGAAACGACAACCCATCGCATATAGCTCTTTTATAAGAGCAGGACCTTCTCTCACCATAATTTCCACCGCATCCCGGTGGCATAATCCGTCCCCGGCTTTTAAAGTATCTTCGATGTGACTCTCAAAAGAATCATCTTTGCCAAAAACTCCAGCAATTCCACCCTGTGCGTAATTCGTATTGGACTCAGCCTTGTTTTTCTTTGTGAGAATTAAGACTCTGCCGTATTTTGCACTCTTGATTGCAAAGGTTAATCCCGCAACACCTGAGCCCACAACCAGAAAATCCACCTTTCTGGGCATCAGAAGATTTTACATAAAATTCTTTGAATGTCAACAGAAATTTTCGCTGAAAAAATGGTGGTTTAAATATTTTTTTAATTCCTCAATGCCGATTTTTTCTTTAGCAGAGACGAACAATGCCCCGGGATACTTTTCATTTAATCTAACACGCTCTTCATTGAAGAGACGATCTAATTTATTAAAAACCAAAATCTTCGGTTTTTTGTCAGCACCAATTTCTTTTAAAACCTCCTCCACGGTCTCAATTTTTGATTCAATATCTGCTTCTGTTGCATCAACGAGATGAATTAATAAATCAGCCTCAAGGACTTCAGCAAGTGTTGCACGAAAAGAGGCAATTAAACTGTGTGGTAGTTTTTTTAAAAAACCGACGGTATCGCTAATCAAAACTTTGTGGTTCGGTGATAGAAATAAAATTGAAGTATTTGAATCAAGGGTGGAAAAAAGATAATCAGCGGTAAACAGATTGCCTTTGATCAGGGCGTTTACTAATGAGGATTTTCCTGCATTTGTATATCCAACTGTGCATATTTTATAGAAATCGCGTCGTTGTTTTCTTTGCACCTGTTTTGATAGTTCAATCTTTTTTAGTTCCTTTTTCAAGACTGCAATTCGTTCTTTAATTCTCCTGCGTTCTACTTCTAATTTCTTCTCACCCGGACCCCTTGTACCAATACCCCCACCGAGTCTTGAAAGTTCTAATCCTTTGCCCGTAAGTCGGGGGAGGCGATATTCAAGCTGTGCCATTTCTACCTGCAACTTTGCTTCTCTGGTCCGGGCGTGTTTGGCAAATATGTCAAGGATGAGGATTGTGCGGTCAATCACCCTTACCCCGGTTTCTGTCTCAATATTTCTTATCTGAACACCGGAGAGTTCAGTATCAAATATCAGAAGGTCAATTTTAAAATCTTGTGCAAGTTTTCTCAATTCCTGTGCCTTGCCTCTTCCTATTAACAATGCTGCGTCATATTTATCTCTTATTTGTATAAAACTTTCAATTACCTCACCCCCTGCGGTCTTGGTTAGATTGCTCAGTTCTTCAAGCGATTGTATCAATTCCCATCGTTTCAATCTCCCATCGCTCACTCCAATGAGAAAAGCACGTTCTTTTTTTTCCATTATTAAAATTTAATCAACAGTCCTTGAATTATTGCGAAGATAAATTATCCGCTGGAGCGCGGTGATAAATGTTCCTATGGTGATTATGATCAGAATGTATATCATAATTTTGGGTCCTAAAAAAGACCCGATTATTAACAATAATAATCTGACAAATCGTTCAAATAAACCAACCTGGGGTGATATTCCGATTCCTTCGCCCCTTGCCCTTGTATAGCTGACCATTAATGAACCGAACTGTGCCAATAGAATCCAGTAAAGAACATAGTCTACACGATGATAATAATACACAAACAATCCAAGATATACCAAAAACTCATTCACACGATCCAGTGTAGAATCTAAAAATCCTCCAAATTTTGTTACCCGATTTGTCTGACGTGCAATTTCACCATCAAATGTATCAAAAATACTGCTGAAAAATAAAATAATACCTCCAAGCCAGAAAATGCCATTTTTATAAGCAAGAAAGGCAAATACGGCGATAATAAGACTGAGTATCGTGATAATATTGGGGGCAATATTTAATTTTATAAGGAGATTTACAATCGGTAAAAGAAAGAGTTTTTTATATATCGTCTTTATCTTTTTCATCTCTGCCCGCAATTATTATTGTAAATTCTCCCCGGTTGGTTTTTAAGTCTCTTAAAATTTCTTCAATAGTGCCTCTCCGGACTTCTTCATAATATTTTGTCAATTCACGGACAAGAACAATCTTTCTATGCGGAAGGATTTCTTTTATTTCTTTTAATGTCTTAACAATTCTATGTGGTGATTCTAATATTACCGCCGGTCTTGATTCCGTCTTCAATGCTTCAAAAATCCTTTCTCTTGGTCCTTTCTTTTTAGGTAAGAATCCTTCAAATATAAATCGGTTAATCGGTAACCCAGAAACTACCAATGCTGCTATCGGTATTGAAGGACCTGGTATTGAAATGACCGGGATATTGTTTAGGACAGATTCTTTTACCAAAACATAACCGGGATCAGATATTAGCGGTGTGCCAGCATTACAAATGAGCGCAATTTTTTTACCTTCATTTAGTAATTTCAACAATTCCGGTGTTCGTTTTTTTTCGATCCGATCATAATAAGAAATTAGTTTCTTTTTTATATTATATTTTTCGAGAATTATCTTTGCCCTGCGCGTATCTTCACATGCGATAAAATCTACTTCGTTCAGAATTTTTATTGCCCTAATTGTGATATCTTCAAGATTTCCTATAGGCGTGGCTACTATAAAAAGGGGCATTAAAGTTTTAATTTTGTATAATCAAAGAAGTTTAAAGACATCAGGGCAAAACGATAGTCATTGAGGACTTTCTTTGCAATGTTTTCACTTTCTTTGCCCAGGAGTGTGGAAAATGATTCAAAAATTAAATCCAACCAACGTGCAATCCCTCGGGAAAGCACCTTGGGCTCAATAACCAGCTTTGCAGAAATATTGAAATCAGCATCAATCTGGAACTCACCGATAAATGGATACTCTTTCTGGGCGGTTGATTTTGCCATTATTACTGTCTTCAGCACCATTGTATTGCCAAGTGGTTTTGAATAACTTTTCAACATCGCACTAATAATTTTGCAAAACATTTCAACCTGTGCTGGAGTTGCTTGGACTGGCATACCAACTTCAATATGGTCAAATATTGCTATCGTGGTGTTTGGTTTAGTGAGATAATTAGAAATGGTATTTTCATCCTGAATTTTTTCACTTGTCCCTGCAACATAAAGTCCCAAAAGTTCGCCCTGGTTGAAGGCAATAAAAGACTCTTCAATACCAGCCTTTATCCAGATAAAACCATCAAATTTGGTCGATTTAAGTTTATCTAAGAGAATTTTGGGCTGGAGTCGATTGAGGTCTATTCCTGCTTTTATCGGTTGATTCGTTATTGAAGTTATGATCATATTTAAGAGGACTTCATCTGTGGCATATTCAGATAAAATTCCTGATGTCGTTTTTTTTGCCTTTTCAATGACTTCGGATATTGGAATTATAGTCCTTTCTTTTAAGCTCAACCTTGCGGCATTAAACGGTTCTCCCTGTTTTAAGAATATCAGCTCTTCCATCTCCGGATAAATAATAGAAATGTATCCTGAAATACGGTGTGCCCGTTCCCGTTTTGATGCAGTTAATACATTATCAAGATTAATGAACTCAAGGCGCGTATTCTCAAGTATTGGCCTGCCCTTGGGCAATTTCATAATATAATATTAAGCAATTTTATGAAAAAGTCAAGATAACGATTTAAATCAAAAATAATCTTACCGAAATGGGGTTATT
>FMJZ01035825.1_pt1 | contig 18001 bp, 15 predicted proteins | sample 1987881 | NCBI WGS metagenome assembly FMJZ01 (sample SAMEA4378227, study PRJEB15110) | soil metagenome | biome: soil; feature: Field; material: Soil | place: India | collected 2015-03-11 | depth 0 m
CCTGTACGTGACCTCGCCACCGGCAGAGTCTACATCACCACACAGAACCACGGCTATGCCACAGACCCGGAGAGCCTGAAAGGTGGCCTTGAGGTCAGCCACATCAACCTCAACGATGGCACCGTCGAGGGATTAAGACACAAAGAGCTACCCATTCTTTCGATCCAGTTCCATCCCGAGGGCGCTCCCGGTCCAGAGGACAATTTATACCTGTTTGAGCGCTTCGTAGAAATGATAAAGGAGAGTCAGTAAATGTCCAAGGTCTCTAAAGTTCTGGTCATCGGTTCCGGTCCCATAATCATTGGTCAGGCGGCTGAGTTCGACTATTCTGGGGCACAGGCATGCAAGTCGCTCAGAGAAGAGGGAATAACCACCGTGCTGGTAAACTCCAACCCGGCGACCATCATGACCGACGAAGGGATAGCAGACATCGTCTACATCGAGCCGCTGACCGTAGATGTGCTGGCGAGAATAATAGAGCGAGAACGCCCTGATGGTATTTTGCCTACGCTCGGCGGGCAGACAGGGTTGAACCTGGCAGTAGAACTTGGCAATGCTGGAATACTGGACAAGTACAACGTCAGACTGCTGGGAACGACGCTAGAGACAATAAAGAAGGCAGAGGAAAGGTCGCTGTTCAAGCAGTTACTTGTGGACATCGGCGAACCTGTACCGCCGAGCACCACTGTCCATTCGGTAGAAGAGGCGAAGGAATTTGCCCGTGAAATCGGGCTGCCACTCATCATCCGTCCGTCCTACACACTCGGAGGCACCGGTGGTGGAATAGCTTACACCATGGAAGAACTGGAGGCCGTGGTGGCTAACGGACTTGCCTCCAGTATGAGCCACGAAGTGCTGGTAGAGAAATGTCTGCTGGGCTGGAAGGAGTTAGAGTTTGAAGTCATGCGCGACGCCGCAGATAACTGCATCACCGTTTGCTGCATGGAAAACCTCGATCCCATGGGTGTCCATACCGGTGACAGCATCGTGGTGACACCAAGTCAGACGCTTACTGATAAAGAATACCAGATGCTGCGCTCCGCCAGCCTGCGCATCATCCGTGCTTTAGGCATCGAGGGTGGCTGCAACATCCAGTTTGCCCTGACACCACACCCGGTTGTTGCCGAGAAATGGGCACCTGATCAGCTACATGTCAGCAAGAGCCAGTACTATGTCATCGAGGTGAACCCCAGGGTCAGCCGCAGCTCAGCACTGGCAAGTAAGGCGACAGGTTACCCCATCGCCAGAGTAGCTGCCAAGATCGCCATCGGTAGGAGACTGGACGAAATCCCCAACCGTGTTACCGGGAAAACGATGGCAGCATTTGAGCCTGCGGTGGACTACTGCGTGGTCAAAATCCCCCGCTGGCCCTTTGACAAGTTCACCCTGGGAGACCGTACCATCGGCACCCAGATGAAAGCCACCGGCGAGGTTATGGCTATCGAGCGCTGCTTTGAAGCCGCCCTCCAGAAAGCGGTACACTCGCTGGAGTTCGGCAGAAGAACATTGCTCTGGGAGGACAAAACCTGGGTAGGAAGCGCTGAAATAGACTCCCTGCCGCTCTACCCGCCCAATGACCTCAGACTATGGGCTGTGATGGCAGCCCTGCGGCGTGGAGCCAGTTGTGAGGAGATATCACAACGCAGCGGCATCGACCCCTGGTTCATTTACAAAATGCTCAACATCGTGAACATGGAGAGGAGGCTACTAGCAGAACCGCTGACACCAGACTTGCTGTGGGAAGCGAAACGGCTCGGGTTCTCCGACGAACAGATCGGCATACTCGCCGACCGACTGCCGGAGCAGGTACGCCAGCTACGCCACAACTGGCAGATAAATCCAGCATACAAAATGGTAGATACCTGCGCCGCAGAATTTGAAGCTGAGACGCCCTACTTTTACAGCACCTACGAAAAGGAAAATGAGGCTGAACCGCTGTCTGGCAGCAAAGCAGTGGTCATCGGCAGCGGTCCCATACGCATCGGGCAGGGAATAGAATTTGACTACTGCTCCGTGCATGCTGCCTGGGCACTGGATGAAGCCGGTGTTAAGAGTATTGTGATAAACTGCAACCCGGAGACCGTCTCCACCGATTTCGATACCAGCGACCGGCTCTATTTCGAGCCACTGAACGAAGAGAGCGTGCGCAATATTCTGGAAAATGAAGGAACCCACGTGTCAGACTCACCTCCACCAGCTATTGTCCAGTTCGGAGGACAGACTGCCATCAACCTGGCTGAGCCCCTGGCACGCAGCAACCTCCCCATTCTGGGTTCCACTGCCGAGACCATAGATATAGCTGAGGACCGCCGCCGCTTTGAAGAGTTTCTCAGCCGCCTTGGCATCCCACAACCACCCGGCGCTGGCGTAACCACGCTGAAGGAAGCAGTAAGCACTGCCAGTCACCTGGGCTATCCGGTCCTTGTCCGCCCGAGCTATGTCCTCGGCGGCAGGGCTATGGAGATAGTCCACAATGAGGAGGAGCTGATCAGGTATATCTCGCTGGCGCTGGAGATGGACAGCAAGCACCCCGTCCTCATCGACAAGTATTTCGAGGGCAAGGAGGTGGAGGTGGATGCAGTGAGCGATGGCGAGGATGTGCTCATACCGGGCATAATGGAGCACATAGAGCGCGCCGGCGTGCACAGCGGTGACTCCATCGCAGTCTATCCGGCGCTTAACCTGTCCAAGCGAGAAGTGGACACCATCGTCGACTATACCATCAGGATAAGCCATGCCCTTGCAGTGAAAGGGCTGATAAACATCCAGTTCGTCATCATGCGAGGTGAGGATGGCGAAAGCGTCATCTACGTGCTCGAAGCCAACCCGCGCTCCAGCCGAACCATCCCCTTCATCTCCAAGGTCACCGGTGTACCCATGGTGCGCATCGCCACCAGAGTGATGCTTGGCTACAGCCTGAAAGAACAGGGATACAGAACCGGCTTGTGGCGCCGACAGAAGCTTGTCGGAATTAAAGCACCGGTGTTCTCCATGTCAAAGCTTATCGGGGTCGATACATACTTGGGGCCAGAGATGAAGTCCACCGGCGAGATTATGGGGGTGGACTATACTTTTGAGGCAGCTCTGGCTAAAGCCCTTATCGCCGCAGGACTGATTTTGCCCCAGAGCGGCAATTTGCTGTTCAGCATCGCCGATAGAAACAAGCAGGAGGCACTGCCCATTATCAATGGGTTCCACTCACTGGGCTACGGGCTGTATGCTACCGAGGGTACTGCCGCTTTCCTCGAGTCTCACGGCATAAAGGTGAACAAAGTTACCAAGAAGCTGGGCGAAGGACACCCAAACGTAGTGGACGTCATCAACGATGGCTTGGTGACTGGGGTAATCAACACCATTACCGGTGGACGCATTCCCCTCCAGGACGGCTTCCATATACGCCGGGCTGCCGCAGAACGCCGCATCCCCTGTTTCACCTCGCTGGATACAGCTAGGGTTGCTCTGCAAGCTATCACCGGAGGCAGCCAGGCCTTTTCGGTGCGACGCCTGAACGAATACCGCGACGGTTGCAGGGATGTAAAGTGAAGCTGGTCGAAGCCCGCATCGTATCAAACATAGAGCTTATCCCGGGACACCACCTGCTCTCTATGGAGGAGCCCCACATTGCTACCACCGCCCTGCCCGGGCAGTTCCTCACTGTAAAGTGTGACAACGGGCTCATCCTGCGCCGCCCATTCAGCATACACAGGACTGTAGATAGAAAGCTGGTATACGTTTTTTTCAAGGTTGTCGGCAAGGGCACCGCCTGGCTCTCACAGCGGAACAGCGGAGAAATGCTCGATTTGCTGGGACCGCTGGGGAACGGTTTTTCCCCACCCCACTCATCCCGAAACCTGTTGCTTCTTGCTGGCGGCACGGGGATCGCACCTCTTGTCTTCCTGGGAGAATGGGCAGCAAAGCAGGGCAAAAAGGTGAAATTGGTCATTGCTGCACAGAACTCTAAATACCTTTACCCCGAGAAACATCTGCCATCTGGCATAGAGCAGATTTTTGTCACCGAGGACGGTAGCCGGGGCGAAAAAGGCACCATAACGCAGTTCCTCGCCAGACATTCAGAAGAACTTATCAGCAGGGCTGATTGCATCTACGCCTGCGGTCCCCTGGCAATGTACCAAGAGATAGAAGAACAGAGACAGAAGTGGCAGCAGAAAAAGACCGTCCAGGTCTCCCTGGAAGTAAGAATGGGCTGCGGTATCGGCGCCTGCTATGGATGCAGCATAATGACCAGGAAAGGGATGAGGCAGGTCTGCAAGGACGGACCCATCTTCGAAATCGACGACATAATCTGGGAGGAGGTCAGACTATGACAGTGGTCACCAGAACGCTCACCGTGGAGACTCGCGGCAACTGTGACATGATAGATATAACATCGGACATTGCCCGTGAGTTAGGCAATTCAAGCCTGAACAACGGCATCGCCACAGTTTTCGTAGCCGGTTCCACTGCCGGTGTCACCACCATCGAATACGAAGATGGGCTGATAGCCGACTTTAAGAATGTCTGGGAACGGAACATACCCAGGGACATACCCTACCAGCACGATAAGAGATGGGGAGACGGCAATGGCTATTCGCACGTACGGGCATCGATGCAGGGTCCTTCCCTGACGATACCATTCACCAACAAAAGGCTGGTGCTGGGCACTTGGCAGCAAATCGTCATCGTCGACTTCGACAACCGCCCCCGGTCAAGAAAGGTCGTTATCCAGTTCCTCGGCGAGTAGACCGAGGTACACGCCGACCTGTGCTCACCTTGATAAAGCGGGCTACCCCCAGTAAAATGTTGCCGAATTCGGTCTTTGCCAGAGACATCCCGCACAATGCGCATATGTTTGCTCAGTTACAGAAGCTACCGCTATTCTGGCGGTCAGGGGGTCTATCTCAGGTACCTCAGCCGCGCTCTCTGCGGACTCGGGCATGAGGTCGATGTAATTTCGGGACCACCCTACCCCGACCTCGACCCACCGGTAAGGCTGATAAAACTACCCAGCCTCGACCTGTACTCCATGTCGTCAGTCTCGAGGCTCTTCATCAACCCGCTCAAACTTAATTCCATTCCTGACGTCGTAGAATGGCTGGGGGTGATAAGCGGCTATTTTGCTGAGCCGCTGTCCTTCGGCATGCGTGCCTACGAGTACATCCGCAGGAACAGCCAGTACGATATAGTCCACGACAACCAGACCATGGCATACGGTATCCTGAAAATCCAGCAACTGGGGCTGCCGGTAGTGGAGACCATCCACCATTCTGTGTTTCTCGACCGCGAACTCGCAGTTAAATCAGCCAAGTCAATCAAGGATAGGGTGGGATTAAGATGGTGGTACTCCTTCCTCAATATGCAGAAAAAGGTGGCAAGGCAACTCCCTTACATCATCACCGTCTCCTATAACTCAGCCGAACATATTGCACAAACTTTCGACATCCCCAGGGAAAGGCTTCGTGTGGTGTATAACGGCATAGACACGAGCATCTTCTATCCCGCCCGGGAAAACAAGAGGCTGGAAAACAAGCTGCTCACCGTAACCAGCGGCAACATTGCCGTGAAAGGCTTGAACCACCTGCTCGAGGCAGTAGCTGCATTAAGACATCAACACCCTGTGGAACTGGTGGTCATCGGAAAAGGCGCTGATAACCCCACTGTGCAAAAGCTGGTCTCCAGCTTGGGTATTATAGATTATGTAAAATTCATGGGCGAGGTAAGCACTAAAGAGCTGGCAGAGCAATACCGCTCAGCCGCCATAGTGGTGGTGCCATCGACTTATGAGGGCTTTGGCCTTCCGGCGGCAGAAGCCATGGCCTGTGGTGCGCCGGTGGTGGCGACCACTGCTGGTGCTTTGCCGGAGGTGGTCGGTGATGCCGGACTGCTGGTGCCGCCCGGTGATATAAGGGCACTGGTGAATGCCATCTCAGCACTGCTGCATGACAGGGCAAAGCGCCTTTCCTTCGGACAGGCTGGACAGAGGAGGGCCACCCAAAATTTCAGCTGGCAGACCGCAGCTATACGCACCCTCGATGTGTATTCCGAAGCGCTGGAGCGGCAAAGGTACTTCACAAAACAATTGTAATTCTAATTTCTACCTAACATCTAACCTATTGCCATATCTGCCCGTAAGGGGTAAAATGTCTCCAGTTTGGCACCGATAGACAGATACGAAAGAAAGGACGCGTCAATTAATGCGCGTATGCTTACTCAGCTACAGGAGTTACCCCTACTCTGGAGGACAGGGCATCTATGTCAGGCATCTCAGCCGCTCACTGCGAGACCTGGGACATGAGGTAGATGTCATCTCGGGCCCGCCCTATCCCGAGCTGGATGAAGGCATAAGACTTATCAGGCTACCGAGCCTTGACCTCTACTCGCTACCACAAAGCAAGCGCCTCTTCATTCCGCCCGGAAAACTGAATTCCCTGCCCAACTTAATGGAATGGCTCGGCGTCTGCGCTGGCTTTTTTACCGAGCCAGCCACCTTCGGCATGCGCGCCTATAAGTTCTTACAGGGGCAGCCGCTCTACAGGAACTACGATGTAATACATGACAACCAGAGCCTTTCCTACAGCATTCTGAAAATAAAAGGCATGGGTGTACCACTCGTAGCAACCATCCATCATCCCATAACCATCGACCGTGACCTTGCCCTGCAGGCTGCCAGATCTCTATGGCAAAAATGGGGCATACAGAGGTGGTACTCGTTTGTTAACATGCAGATCAAAGTCGCCCAAAAACTGTCACATTTCATCACCGGCTCAGAGAACTCGCGCCAGGAGATCGTAGAAACCTTCCATATCCCGGCAAGCAACATAAGGGTGATTTACGATGGCGTTGATACCGCGATATTTACCCCAGACAAGACTGTACAGAGGGTGGAGGAGCGCATCCTGACAGTCAACAGTGGAGATATACCTCTCAAGGGGCTGAAATATCTCCTCGAAGCTGTGGCTGCAATCAAGGCACAGCGTAAAATCGAGCTGGTAATAGTGGGCAAACCGATGAAAAACGGCTACACCGAGGGGCTCATCAAAAGTCTTGGCATCGGCGACTGCGTCACTTACACAGGCAAAATACCCACCCGGGAGCTGGTACGCCAGTATTCGCTGGCAACCATGGTGGTTGTCCCCTCAGTATACGAAGGTTTCGGCTTGCCAGCAGCGGAGGCGATGGCATGCGGCGCCCCTGTGGTCTCGACCACAGCTGGCGCCCTGCCTGAAATCGTCGGTGATGCCGGAGTGTTGGTACCACCTGCCAACACAGAGGCGCTTGTCAGAGCAATAGTCGCTCTGCTCGATGCTCCTAACAAGCGCAGACAACTTGGAGAGGCAGGACGGAAGCGTGTGCAGCAGATGTTCAACTGGCACAATACTGCAAGACAGACCTCCGAAGTCTACGAGGAAGCCATCAGATGCTCCCACAGTACAAGAAAGTCCATTCTTGTAGCAGATGCAGCCAGCCACAAGCCCAGCGGTGACCAGCTGACAGAATCACTTTCAGGAGCAGTAAAGACATGAAGCCAAGCCGTGACCAAGCAGCCCTTTCGCCTAAATTGCTTCATGCCACCACCACCTATATTATTGAAAAGCAGAGAGACGATGGCTCAATACCCTGGTTCGAGAATGGAGTGGTAGACCCGTGGACCCATATCGAGAACGCCATGGCTATAGACGCTGGTGGTTACCACGCCGAAGCCAGGAAAGCCTATGAATGGCTAGCGGAAACGCAGCTCAACGATGGTAGCTGGTATGCGTCCTACGAGGACGGCAAGCCTAAGGATGCATCCAAGGTCTCACATGTAGTCTCGTACATCGCGGTAGGCGTCTGGCACCACTATCTAAACACCAAGGAAAAACCTTTCCTGCAGAAAATGTGGCCCACCGTCTGCGCTGCTATCGATTTCACCATCGGGATGAGGGGACCAAACGGCGAAATATACTGGGCAAGGGATAGCAATGGTGAGATCTACCCCGAAGCACTTGTGACCAGTTGTAGCTCCACCTACCTGAGCCTGAAAAGCGCCCTGTGTATTTCCTCGGTGCTTGGAAAAGACAAGACCGCCTGGAAACAGGCAGCGATAGAGTTAGCCAGAGCAATAAGATCCATGCCCTGTCCCACCGAGAGAACGTCCACCAACAGGTCATGTTTTGCCATGGACTGGTATTACCCGGTGATGTGCTCTGTTGTCAACGGTGACGATGCCAGAAAGAGGATTGTGCAAGGTTGGGACATGTTCGTCATCGAGGGGTTTGGCTCTCTGTGCAGCCTGGAACAAAACTGGGTCACCGTTGCTGAGACGAGCGAGCTGGCACTGGCGCTGGCAGTACATGGCGAATACCGGCGCGCAGCTACAGTGTTCAACTGGCTACAGCAGATGAGGGACAGCGATGGGGCTTACTGGTATGGGATCGCCTTACCCCAGAAGGAAGTCTGGCCCTTGGAGAAACCGACCTGGACCTCAGCAGCGGTCGTGCTGGCAGCAGATATGTTCCAGCACATGTCAGCCACCAGCATGGTTCTTGACCATCACAGCCCCGTGACGCCGTAAAATACCCAGTGTCCTGGTCATCGGCAATTCTGCAAATAGACCCGAGGCAAGCGCCAGTTTATAGACTGCATAGGGTGCCTGCCCGCCCTCAGCCGGATCCAGGAAAATATCGTGAAAAATAAGAAGGCCTCCAGGTAATACATGCTGACCCCAGCACCGATAGTCAGTCAGCACCGTCTCGTAGGCATGACCACCATCGATAAACACCAGCCCCAGCGAGGTAGCCCAACCCTTCGCCACCACGTGGGACTTAGCCACGATGGGCACCACTGTATCCTCCAATCCGGCACGCTCGATGGTGGCGCGGAAATAGGGGAAGCTGTCTACCACCCCTCTCTGCGGGTCGTAAACCTCAGGGTCGAAATACAACTGCCCCGGCTGCTGTTCCTCCGAACCGCGGTGGTGGTCTATGCTGAAAAGAACCCTTCCCCTCAATTTGCAGGCTGAACCAATATACACCGTGGACTTGCCACAAAAGCTGCCGATTTCCAGGCAGGGCCCCAGCAGACAAGCCTCCAGAGCCAGTTCAAACAGTCTCTCCCCCTCCTCAGGGGCAAGAAACCCTTTGACCTCAGCAGCAAAAGGTGGTATCAGCTTCTTAGTCTCCAATCTCCCCTTACAGTATAACAGATAAAATTACTGCCAGGGCAACGGGAAACTTGTAATGACCAGCCTGAACCCTTGTTCGGCAGATTCCCAGCTTTTGACAAAAATGCCCAAACTGTTTAGACTTTCTTTAACATCAGCCAAAATGAAACGAGCAAGACAGCCCCAGACAGAATACCCCGATACGGGCTGAGCCGCAAGCCATACCGTTGGTCAAACCCGAACTTCCCTTCTCAATAAGGAGGTATACAAGGCATTATGAAATACAGGTTAGCGACACTCGCAGTCTTCACGATTGCACTGTTTGCACTCTGTGGCTGTAAGGGCGATGGGACACCGCTGTCCGGAAAGGAAATTGTAACTATAAGCCGCGGTGACCTTGTGGTCACCGTCTCCGCAGAAGGTACTTTGAAAATGCCCCGTGAGGTGCACCTCAAGTTCGGCACGCCGGGCACGGTGAAAGAAATCTATGTAAAGAAAGGAGACAAAGTCAGGGCCGGGACACTCCTTGCCAAACTAGATGACAGCACTCAGAGGCTTGCCGTAGAGGCAGCCCAGTACAAGGTGGAGCTTGCGCTGAACGACCTCTTGGAAAAGGTGCACCCAGCTGTCATGGGCTACCCACGGATGTACCCCGACCCCGCCGCTGCTGTCCGTACCGAGCAGGCCTTGGAGGAGCTTAAGAGGGCACAGGTATACTTGAGTCGGGGCGATTATGTCAGACTGGCAGCACAACTGCGGCTTGCCCTGCATGACCTTGAAGCGGTGAAAAATCTGCTTGAAGTCCCACCGGTAGAAATCTCGCTGAAAAGTATAGACGAAACCACCGGTGCGGAAATCGAAAACTACCCGGAGGTCTCTCTGGCGATCAGAATGGTAGAGCAGAGCATCGGGCAACTCAAGGGCTTCCAAGCCGGTCTTGAGAAAGGTGACCTGAGCGCATCCAAACTGGCAGCGGCTTTGCAGCAGGTCAGCCAGACCCACCAGCAGGTAAAGAACATCAGCGGCAGGATCCGAATCTCCCAGCGCATCGGTGAGTGCTGCCAGCAACTGATGACGCAGGGCATAAAGTCAGATGGTACCACGGGCGGGACGCCTATCACCTACCCTGACACCTCCACCGCCCTTGCTGTGCTTGACCAAGCAGCACACACCCTGCAAGAGCTACAATCGTGTCAGGAGCAATCGTGCGACAGAGTTGAATTCGCCACCAAGTTACGCATGGCGCAACACGATATCGAGACTAGCCGCAGGATACTGGAAAGCAACGAACTCGTTTTCCGCAGCGGCGTGAATTTAAAGGTTTTAAGGGCTGCCAACCTGAGCATACAGCTTGCTGAAGCCGACCTAAAACGGGCTAAGGAGGAGCTGCTAAAGACAGAAATACTGGCGCCGTTCGACGGCACAATCGTTGACATAGGCGTCAAAGTGAACGACCAGCTTTCCTCCTTCGATTATTCGACCAAGACAGCCGTCTACTTGGTAGACACCGCTACGGTGGAACTAGAGGGCACTGTGGACGAGGTGGATATCTACAAGGTGAGAGTGGGACAGGAGGCAATTGTGACCACAGACGCGCTCCCCGGCATCCAGCTAAAAGGTAAAGTGACCTTCGTTTCCCCTGTCGGAATTAGCATTGCCGGCGTGGTCGAATTTCCCGTGACCATAGCTCTCGAACCTCCGGGCACCGAGCTCAAAGGCGGGCTAACCGCCAGCGCTGACATAGTCGTTGAGTCGCACCGGAATGTGCTACTGCTCCCCAACAGGGCAATAAAAGGTAGTCCAGGTGCCTACTATGTTGAGGTCATCATCGATGAGGAAAAGGGCGTTACCGAAAAACGTCCGGTGGAAATAGGTGCCCAAGGCACCAATCTCACCGAAGTAGTTTCAGGACTAAAAGAAGGCGAAAGGGTGGTAATGGAACCTACCAGAATAAGGTCACCGCTTTCCTTTCGCTAGAGGGACAACATCATCATAAAGCAGATCCAGAACCATGATCAAGCTTGAGAACATAGTCAAAATCTACAGGCTGGGCAATGTTGAGGTGAGGGCGCTCGATGAAATCACCTGCCATATCGAAGCTGGGGAGATGGTGTCCATAATGGGACCATCGGGCTCGGGAAAGTCGACCCTGATGAACCTCATCGGCTGCCTAGACAGACCGACCTCGGGTAAATACGAGCTGGACAGCGTAGATGTTAGCCGCCTGAAAGACGACCAGCTTGCTGAAATCAGGAACAGGAAGATCGGCTTCGTCTTCCAGTCGTTCAATCTGCTGCCCCGGGCTTCAGCGCTGGCGAATGTGGAATTGCCTCTGGTATATTGCAGGAACGGCAATCGCAACCGACACCAGAAAGCCCTCGAAGCCCTGAAAGCGGTGGGGCTAGAACACCGTGCCCACCACCGCCCCACAGAGATGTCAGGTGGCGAACAACAGCGCGTTGCCATCGCCAGGGCACTGGTCAACAATCCTCTCATCATTCTCGCCGATGAGCCCACCGGTAACCTAGACACTCAGACCAGCCGCAGTATAATGCTGCTATTACAGCACCTGAACCAGCAGGGCATCACCATCGTCCTGGTGACACACGAAGAGGACATCGCCGCCTATACCAGACGCACCATCTACCTGAGAGACGGTAAAATCGTGGGTGAGAAAAAGAGATGAACCTGTGGGAAAGCATAGTCACCTCGTGGAATTCTCTATATAGCAACAAGATGCGCTCTGCCCTGACGATCCTGGGCATTGTTATTGGCGTCAGCGCCGTGGTCTTTCTGGTATCGTTCGGCAGAGGGCACCAAGCCAATGTCACCGCCATCTTCGAGAGCATGGGAGCAAACGCTATATACATCACCGGCTCAATGAGCATGTCTCAGGCGATAGCTGGTGGGGCGAGCCTGACACTTGAAGATGCCGCAGCAATAGCCAACCCGGCACGGGCACCCTCCGTAGCCCTAGTATCTCCAATAATAGAGAAGATGACCAAGGTGGTCTACGGAAACAAAAATAAGACCATAAATGTCATGGGCACCACTCCAGAGATTACCGAGATAATCAGCTACCCTGTTGCCAGAGGGGAATTCATTACTAACGAGCATGTCAGATCTGGCGACACTGTCGCGGTGTTGGGCGACAAAGCAGCATCAGACCTCTTCGGCGATGAAGACCCGCTGGGCAAGACGATCAGAATAGGTGGCACCAGGTTCACAGCCATTGGTGTCCTTGAGAAAAAGGGCGGCTTCATTGCCTCAGCAGACGACTTCATCATAATACCCATCACCACCATGCAGTCCAGGCTGCTGGGCGCCACCAGCCCGAGGGGACGCCCTGTCCAGACCATCGCAGTAAAAGCAGTGAGCACCGACCGCATACTGGCTGCCCGGGATGAGATTACAGTCATCTTGAGACAAAGACACCACATCGGGCCCAATGAGGACGATGATTTCACCGTCATAGACATGCAGGAAATTCTGACCAGAATGCATCAGGTCCTGGGAATTTTTCAGGTATTCCTGGGCAGTGTAGGGGCAATCTCCCTGATAGTCGGCGGCATAGGCATAATGAATATTATGCTGGTCTCGGTGACCGAGCGCACCCGTGAGATAGGCATCAGGAAAGCAGTGGGAGCTAAAAGGGGCGATATCCTGCGCCAGTTCCTCGTCGAGTCAGCCATGCTCAGTCTGTCGGGAGGGATAATAGGGCTGATAATAGCAGCCACCGGCGCCTTCCTCATCACCGGTGTACAGCTCGGACCTTACCCGGTTAAGGCACCTATGTCGCCCGATATCGTGATCATCGCTTTGTCTGTGGCAATCTTCGTCGGGCTTGCTTCAGGTATTTATCCAGCCTACCGGGCTGCCCGCCTTGACCCCATAGAGTCGCTGAGACACGAGTAACCAAGTTACTTGCCCAGCACCAGTGATAAGAACTCAGCCCGTGTCGCCGCCCGGCTGCGGAAAAGCCCCCTGGTAGCCGAGGTGACCACATTACTGCCGGGCTTCTTGATGCCACGCATGGTCATGCAGAGGTGCTCTGCCTGAATCACCACTGCCACACCATCAGGCTGCAGAGCCTCCAGTATGGCATCGGCTATCTGAGAGGTCATGCGTTCCTGGAGCTGCGGTCGTTTGGCGAATATCTCCACCACCCGCGCCAGCTTGCTGATGCCCACCACCCTCCCCTCCTCGTTAGGTATGTAGCCGACGTGGGCAACACCATAGAATGGCAGCAGGTGATGTTCGCACAGCGAATAGAAAGGAATGTCCCTCAATATGACCATCTCGCGGTGCCCCACCTCGAAACCCACAGACAGCTCAGCTTTTGCATCCATATCCATCCCGGAAAAAAGCTCGGTGTACATTTCAGCAATGCGTTGCGGGGTGCCCCGCAGCCCCTCCCTGTTGAAGTCCTCACCAATGGCTTCGAGAATGGAGCGTGCTGCAGCTTCTATTTTGGCTGTATCGACCACGATATCCCTCCTCATTACTCAGCATTCAGCTAGCGCCTGGCATAAAGTTCCCTGTCCAGAAACTTCACGGAGGTTGCATCCGCTGTGGCATAAAGCTCTGCCCCCAGATACAAGGCAGGGCTCACTTTACTCAAGTCCAGAGCCCCCTTGGACGTGAGCACATCGGTGACAAGATGGACAGCCACTATCTCGCCCACCACCCAGACGTGGTCGCCGTATTCCTTGTTATCTATCATTCGACACTCATAGGCAGCATAGGCATCTCGCAATATAGGTGCGCCGGTCTTAAGTGGCTGCTCCTCGGCAATGCCGAACTTCTCAAATTTGTCAACCTCCTTGCCACCGCTACCGCCCACAGAGGCTATCAGGGCTGCTCGCTCAAAGGGCAGAAAATTGATGGCGAACTCCTTGCTCTCAAGAATGAGCTGATATGTATATCTCCGCGGCGCAATGGAAACGCCATACAGTGGCGGCTTAAAGGAGATGGAGCTGTGCCAGGCAACTGCCATAGCATTCTTCCGCTCACCAGCCCGCACCGTGAGTATCGTGGCAACCTTGGGATAGTGTTGATAGAACTCTCCGACATCCTCGGTGACCGTTTTCGCCATTATCCCTCCTTTCCCTGACGACTATCGCCAGCCCAGGGCTCTTTCCACAACCTCCGGCTCCGGCGATATCTCCACCAAGGGCTCGGCAAACTTCTTCGGAAAGTTGGGGTCTTTAAGGCCACTGCCGGTAATTACGCACACCGCTCTTTTGCCTCGCAGGTTCAGCCCCCGCTTCGCCATCTTGATGAGCCCTGCCACCGAAGCCGCCGAAGCTGGCTCGCCGAAGACGCCTTCCTTTCTGGCAAGTAATTTGTAGGCGGCTATGATCTCATCATCCGTCACACAATCGATGACACCGCCGGACTCGTCTCGAGCCCTCACCGCGCCCTGCCAGCTAGCCGGATTGCCAATGCGTATCGCCGTAGCAACCGTCCGCGGCTTCTCCACAACCCTGCCCCTGACGATGGGCGCCGCTCCGGCAGCCTGAAAGCCCATCATCTTTGGTGTCTGGCTGGTTTTGCCGGCACGCTGGTACTCCACAAACCCCTTCCAGTAGGCGGTGATATTGCCGGCATTGCCCACAGGGATAAATAGGTAGTCAGGGGCTTCCCCTAGCTCATCGATAATCTCGAAGGCGGCGGTCTTCTGTCCCTCCAGGCGATAAGGGTTCACCGAGTTGACCAGTGTCACCCGATGTCTCTCCGCCAGACTGCGCACTAGCTGCAGTGCTTGGTCAAAGTTACCCTGTATGGCGATGATCCTGGCACCGTAAACGATAGCCTGTGCCAGCTTGCCCATGGCTATTTTCCCGCTCGGCACTACAACGATGGACTCAAGCCCGAAACGGGCGCCAAACGCCGCCGCCGAAGCGCTGGTGTTGCCTGTGGAGGCGCAGATAATGCACCTGCTCTTTTCCTCCACCGCCTTAGCCACCGCCACCACCATCCCTCTGTCTTTAAAAGAGCCGGTGGGGTTACAGCCTTCCAGCTTGAAATAGAGCTCTCCACAGCCCAGTTCCTTCTCCAGCCATACCGACTTCACCAGCGGTGTATCACCCTCGCCTAGCGTGATCATCGGGGTGGCAGATGTCAGTGGCAGGAAATCGCGATAACGGAACAAAACGCCGCGGCCCATTTCAAGCCTCAACCCTGACAAAATTGTTTATCTTCCTGACCACAGCCAACATTTCGGTCTCCTTCAGGGCAAACTGCACCGCCTCCTCTTTAGCCGGGTGGGTCATGATCACTATCTCGGCGGTCTGCGTTGCCAGATCGCTTTCCTTCTGGATCACCGCCGAAATACTGATATTGTGGTCGCCGAGCACCTTCGAAATCTGGGCTAGCACCCCGGCTCTGTCAGCCACGTTCATCCGCATGTAGTACCTGGTTTCCACCTCGGACATCGGCTTGACCTTAAGCCCGCTCCCCTGGGGCAGCCTCGCCGGGCTTGCGATACCGCGGTTTATATTCTGGGCAATCTTTATCACATCTGACACGACGGCACTCGATGTTGCCGAAGGACCGGCGCCCTGGCCATAGAATATCACATTGCCCACAAGGTCGCCCTCCACATTTATGGCGTTGTAAACGCCATCCACCTTAGCCAGCAGCGATTCCTCGGGGATAAACACCGGATGCACCCTCGCCTCTACGTACTGACCGGTGCGCTTGGCAATCGCCAGCAGTTTTATGGCATATCCCAGCTCGTGAGCATAGCGGAAATCACGTGCCTGGAGCCGGGAAATGCCCTCGTGGTAGACCTGCTCCGGCTTTATCTCGGTGCTGAAAGCGATGGTGGAGAGGATAGCCAGTTTATAGGCAGCATCAACGCCCTCTATGTCTTTAGAAGGGTCAGCCTCAGCATAGCCAAGCTCCTGCGCCTTCTTTAAAGCCGCCGAAAAATCAATCCCCTCCTTCGCCATCCTGGTCAATATATAGTTGGTAGTGCCATTCAAAATGGCGTAAATAGCCCTGATTTCATTGGCGACCAGGTCTTCCTGAAACGGGGCAATGAGCGGTATGCCACCGCCGACACTGGCTTCGTAGCGCAGTGACACTCTGTGCCTGCCAGCCGCCGTCTGCAGTTCCGTCAAGTGTTTGGATATCACCTCCTTGTTAGCTGTGACCACATGTTTGCCCCGCTTCAAACACTCCAGTATGTACTCGAAGGCAGGATGCTCTCCGCCGATTAGTTCGATGACGATGTCGATTTCCGGGCTCTCCACAATGTCCCTGAATTCTGTGGTAAACAGCGAGCGGTCAATACCCAGGGCACCATGTTTGCTCACTTCGCGCTCCAGCACTTTCTTGAGCACCAGCCTGCTGCCAGCCTCACGCGTCAGCGTTTCCGGTTTACCCAGCAGGACTTTAGCCACACCGCCGCCTATCACCCCCAACCCCATCAAGCCTATACCTATGCTTTCCCTGTTCGCCACGGTCACTTACCTCTCTTTTAGCACCCTCTTAATCGCCCACATCTGCTGCTCACCAGTGAGCAGTCTTTCGATATTATAACCCTTTCGCACTTCGCTAAGCCACTCGGTAAAGGCGCTCATTTTCAGACTTTCCCTTACAGCGTCATCCAGCCTCCTGTCAGCTTGTCTTTCCACCACCTTTATCAGCCAGTAGCCCCCTTTGGTCTGCCTGGTGACATCAGGGACTGGCTGACTGAAGTCGCCCGGCTCCAGTCTGAAGGCTAGCTGTGAGAGAGTGCCGGTACCGCTCCACCTCTGTACCCAGCCTAGGTCACCGCCCTGCTCCCTGCTGGCTTCGTCCTGGGAAAACTCCCTTGCCAGAGTGGCGAAGTCCTCACCATTATCCAGCCTCTCTCTTATCTCCATCGCCTCCTTCCTGGTCCCCAGCAGAATGCCACGGATATGGCTCCCCTTGCTCTCGTCCCTCTCCAGCACCTGGACAATCCAGTAGCCTATGTTTTTGCCTACCGAAGCGTCATACACTGGCTGACTTACTGTGTCAGGCTCCAGGGAAAAGATAAGGTTTTCGAATACAGTACTGTTTATACCGAAAACTTCGTCCACATACCCCTTGGGCACCCATCCCAGCTCACCCCCATAGCTCTTGGTCACGGCTTCCACTGTGAACTCCTTAGCCAGAGCAAGGAAGTCCTCCCCTTCGGCGATGCGCTCGGCAACGCTTCTCGCCGTATCCTCGTCCTGAAGCAACATAGCCTGTACACTGGCTTGCTCGCAGGTCTGGGGCACTTTGGCATCGAAGTAGTCCTTCAGCATCTTACTGGTCAACAGACGGGCGGTAACAGAGTCAGCGTAAGCCCGGTGGTCAGACAGCCGCGCTGCTTTCAACCCCTCCCTCACCTCATCCCTGCTTACACTGAAGCCCAGTCTTGGTGTCTCACGCCTGATCATTTCCCCTTGCTCAATAGCCCCGAGTGTAAGCTCCGCTATAGTCGGCAGCATGGCTTCTTCCTGTCCTTGACTGTAGAGTTTCAATAGCTTCAGATAGTAGTCCATTTTGAACACAGCGTCGTCCACCTTAAGCACCGGCTGGGCAAGGGGCTTCAGTTCCTCGGCATAATATCCATAGCCGACATACGCTAGGACGAAAGCGAAGAAAAGACAACCGGCAATCAAAGTTATCCGCTGTATCCTCCGCTCGCGCCGCCGCTTCGAAAGCTGGCGCTGTGTGGATACCCGCACAGGAATAGGTCTGGACTTCTTAGCCACCTTGTCACCTCTCAGATTCTGATACGATAGGAAGGCGGATTGTTTCGAATCGTCTAATTATGATAACATATTGCCGCTGGCAAGGCTACGGGGTGTAGCGCAGCCTGGTAGCGCACCTGAATGGGGT
>FMJZ01005715.1_pt1 | contig 17988 bp, 11 predicted proteins | sample 1987881 | NCBI WGS metagenome assembly FMJZ01 (sample SAMEA4378227, study PRJEB15110) | soil metagenome | biome: soil; feature: Field; material: Soil | place: India | collected 2015-03-11 | depth 0 m
TTTTTTTTTGGATTTATTGACCGACTCGGTTGAATTATTCTATTATGGGGAAAACAAATTAAAAATGACACCAGATGGCACAATAATGGCCTTCTACTATGAAGGAGAAGGTATAACAGTTTCCAAAGTAACCAACCAGTTGACAAAGGAGAAGATAGTTTTTGTTCGTGATACACACAATGTGATAAGGACTTTTCTGTATCTCCCGATGGAAGGTATTTGGCCTATGGAACTAGGGTGGTTAGGCGCGAATATACCTACACTGTTTGTGTTTGGGATTAAACCATGAAAGAGCTTGCATATGTTGTTAAAAAGGTACTTCGGTGAACATTGATGGTTATGCGTGCGCATTTTCCCAAATGGCAAGTATTTAGTAGTGGGATCACCTATTTATCTTCTTGATTTTAGGGGATCAAACAATAAATCGAAAGTGCTGGGGTTGAGGAAAAGGCACAACCTTCGACGACAACAATCGTTTATCCCAATCCTACGTACGAAATAATACAAGTTCGATTTACACTCGAGGGACCCTCGCCAACAACGATCAAAGTACCGGATTTACATGGCAATATGTTAAGAACAATAGAAGACAAACGGCTTGATAGAGGAGAGCAATTTTACACAATAGACTTGAGCACCGTAAGCTCGGGAATGTATTATTTGCAAATCAAAGCTGGCGACAGGTTGTTCAACGAAAAAAAAAGTAATAAGTCATTGAATGAAGGGCGTAAAGATGGAAAAGAAGAATGTAAATAACATATTGGAAGCCAACGACGAATTCCATTCTATAAGTGGGGAAGCCCTCGATCAATTACCCTCTAGAAGAGGGGATAAAATGGGTGTTTGTATTGCCTTCGTCATAGCATTATTTTTGAGTATAATCATTCATTCCGTTTTTGTCTAAGAGAAATTCGCCCCTCGCCCGCTCAGTTCCAGCTGTTTATGACAAGGACTTCCACAAGCCGCATTTCATACATGGGTGGAGCTATGGGGGCAATAATATAATTAGTTGGGTGGGGTGGTTTTGAGTGTATATCCTAATCTTGCGGCTGAATTAGTCGAAGAGCTTAAAAACCGAGAGCATTGGCTACGGGCTTACCTATAATAATTTTGCGGTTTTTGTACCCCGGTGTGTGGGTTTTATACCTTAGAGCTTCTAAAAATAAATTTAAAGCCACTATTATGAAGTAGTTGTTTTTTTGATTTTTTCATAAATAGTTTTTCGCAACTGCTGTATTTTTTTTCTTAATTTTCAAGTTGCCGTTGTCGATAGTTTTCGATCGGCAATTCGAGCAGATTCGTAGCTTCGGGGTCATTAGCATTTAATCTAGCCCGTGCAGTAGGCGCACTAATTTCAAGAGTTTTGGCAAAATAAGGAATAATCCCGTTTTCTATCTCTCTTTTTTCGTAGCTTCTCCTTTATCTTGTTGTTATTCATAATCATTCCTTTGTTGTAAAGCTTTTTTAATTTCCTCATTGTCTCCGATTACCTTTGCCCATCGAGGCAATTTTTTTAGATTCGCTCGCTCTAAAAACATCGAGAATATTTCTTCTCGATTACCATTATTTCGAGCTCAATAAATTATGAGCTCGATTCATCGGCACGTTTTAAAAAAATCGGGAATATATCTTTGCGATTTCCGAAAATAACCAATTTGTGCTCCTTGGGGGACTCGAACCCCCGACCCGCTGATTAAGAGTCAGCTGCTCTGGCCAGCTGAGCTAAAGGAGCAAACAAATTTAACATTTTTCTATGATATAACCAAACAAATTTAAATAAGTGACTATTTGCTAAATGCTTAATTAAAGCAAAAAGGGCTGAATTGCTGTTAATAAATTAATGGATAAAGATGGGGCAACTAGTAAGTCCTATTAATGTTTTGGATGATATCTCATAAATGGACAGTTAATTTAATATTAATTCAATCAAATTAACTTTTGTTGTTTTATTACTATTTTAATAAGGTGTTATAAAAATTATTCTAAAAAAATGCTAATAATCAGATAAGAAAGTTTTCAAGGGTTTTACTTTCTGGCTTCTATATGCAAAGAGTCTGCAGGTCTGTTGTCTAAAAGATGTACATCGGGTAGTTCGCCTTTTCGAAACTCCCATTTTTTGATTGAATGAAAGCCGATTTTTTGCAAAAGAATTGCGAGTAAATCAAAATCATACATATATCGATGTCTTGAAAAATGATCGGCTTTAGAATTTGGGAAAAAATATTCTAATGCCTCCTCTTTTTTGCTTTGCATATATAGCTCAACAACATATTCCAAGTCTGGAACAACAATTCTGACAATCCCATCCTTTTTTAATACACGGTACATTTCATTTAATAAAAATTCAGCGTCATCTTTGAATAAATGCTCAAGCAAATGCGAAGAGTAAATAAAGTCCACAGTTTCACTTTGAAAGGGGAGTCCATATTCTATGTTGTGGTGAATAAAGAAATTATTATTCAAAGTATTTACAAAGTATTCTTGTTCAAACCACTTTTTTACATCTGTATATTTGTAAATGAGTTTTAGTAAAGATTTAGGTAATTTTCTAAATATCAAATTAAAGTTCCCATCAATATTAATCCATCCCGGTACCACATTAAAGCCACTTCCAACGTTGACCTTTATTACATTTTCTTTAAAGGTCAAAATTCTTTTACGCTTTAGCCATAGAATTGAAGAATTAAGCCAAAATACAATTTTTTTTATCATAAAATACCCTTACTAATGATTTTATCAGTTCCCAAATTTATCCTTTAGACCAAAAAAAATAGAATTTCCGCGACTACCGCAATGAAAAAAACAAAATTAAATCTTTTTGAATATCCAAACTTAGGAGGGATATTATGCATCAATTTTTTTAAATGAATTTATTTAATTTCACATCATATTCAAGTTCCTTGAATACTTTTTACTAAAATTGGTATAGAAAGAACTAAAAAACCCAACTTGAAATATTGGCTGAATACACTGAAAAATTGATTACAATGCTTGTATGTTGACAATACAGTACTTACTTGTCGAATAAACTAGAATTTTACAAGAGCTTGTTCGGGTTGGGAATACTAATTGATGAACCTATTTCGCATTTATATTTTTTAGCTTGTATTGTGTTCATAAGCAAATAACTTTGCAATAGTAATTAATGGATTGACAAAGGGATTTTAACTTTTAAGGGCTAAATTAAATCAGTTATTTTGAATTGCAAATCTTAGGTATGTGCAAAGTTGTTATAGAATTTCTTGATTAAAATTCAAGACGTAATCAGACGCTACTTTTTTCTGCAATTTTGCAGATTATTTTACAATAGCAAAAGGAACACATTTTGTTTCTTAATTTTCTTTTAATATCATTTTCAAAAAAAATTCGAGGGCTTTTTGGAAAAATTTTATCCAAAATTTGAATAAACAAAAACTTTCTTAATAAGGTCTTTGTCCTTTTTAATTTCTTTTGAATCTATAGTTTTTAAAATATTATCCCAAATAGGTTTTCTTTCGAGGACGAAGTTTTTTGCTTTGTCGTAATCATTTGGTATTACTCCGTCGAGAATAGCTTCTTCGATTGCCGTCTTTATCACCCCCACTTCTGGAGATGGTTTTAACCCGAAAATTTCCATTATTTCCTCGCCACGCACTGGTGATTGGAATTGTCGTAACTTGTCTTTTTCTTGTACTTGAAGTACTTTTTTCCAGACTTTTTGGTAGTTATTTAAATATTTTTTGCTTAAACTAGGGTTGTTGGTTGTAATATCGCACCGACACAAAAGAAATAAATCTTCAAGAGCATCTCCTGCATAGGCAGCAAGGCGTCGAATAGCGGAATCGGTAACCCCATCTTCGACAAGAGCCATTGGCCGTTGATGCAATCTAACAATTTTTTCAACATATTCAAGTTTTTCGAGCGGTAGCTTTAATCTTCTGAAAATTTGACTTACCATTCTTGCTCCAATTTCTTCGTGACCATGATACGACCAGCCAATTCCCGGAATAAATCGCTTAGTTTTGGATTTGCCAATATCGTGGATGAGCGATGCAAATCTAAGCCAAATATTATCTGTATTCGAGGCAACTTTATCTAATACTTTCAAGCTATGATAAAAAACATCTTTATGCGAGTAACTTATGCCGTTCTCTTCTATTGTCTCAACCCCGGTAAGCGAAAATAATTCAGGAAAGACCAATTCAAGTAATCCCGAAACGTGGAGCAAAGTAAAACCCTTTGTGGGATTTGCTGAGCCAATGATTTTAAGTAACTCGTTTGTTATTCGTTCTTGGGAGACTATTTCAATGCGAGTTCTCATTTCTTTGATTGCATTAAAAGTTGCCTCTTCGATTTCAAAGTCGAGTTGAGCCGCAAACCTAATAGCTCGCATCATCCTGAGTGGGTCGTCGTCGAAAGTAGCTCGGGGATCCAATGGTGTTCGTAGTATTTTATTTTGTAAGTCTTTGTACCCGTCAAAAATATCTATCAATTTACCAAAGGAATCTTTGTTGAGCGAAATTGCCAAGGCATTAATTGTGAAGTCCCTTCTTTTTAAATCATCTGCAAGGGTGCCAACGGATACAATTGGTTTACGACTTTTCGAAAGATAAACTTCTTTGCGGGTACCAACAAATTCATATTCGATGGTTCCAACTGGTACCATGGCTGTAAAAAAACGAGGGTAGGCAACAACTGTAGAGTTAAAATGTTCGGCAACTATTTTTGCGAACTCGATAGCATCGCCTACGATGGTAAAATCAGCGTCTTTCTTTTCCCTTTTTAACAAAAAATCGCGAACGTAGCCACCCACAAGGTAAATCTCGTAATTGTTCCTTTCTGCAAGATCTTTAATAGATAGAATTGTCTTGTCGGAGATGTCGACCCGGATTTCCGGAGAAACCTGATAAATTGTCTCGAACTTTTTAATTCTTTTCCTTTTTTTGGGTTCTGTCGTTGTTCCTTTTTTTCTCATCTTTTAGGCTGCATCTTCTTGGGTACAGAAGTATTCTATTGTTTTTTCGGCGCAGGTTTTGCAATATCCAAGTTTGTTTATCATAGTATCAATCATGCGATTGTAAAGACGCTGGTTCTCTTCGTTGGTTCTATTAGAAAGAGCTCCAACGAGGCTTCCAGCACCAGAAATGTCGGATTTCAACCGAACATCTGTTACTGCTTTAACAAGTTCGGCATTGTCCATAAAATTGTAATTTGGGTCCTTTACGATTCTTTGGCCGTAAATTTTTATAATTGTAGTTCTAAAGCTTTGCTTTTGTTCTCTTGTTTTCAAACCCATTCTTTCTTCAACAGCATTAATAAACGATTCGTCAATTTTCATTGAAACCAATTTACCAGTCCGAGGATCTCGGTACGCCCAGATTTTGTCTGCACCAAGATTTTTGGCATCAATACCAATAATCATATTAACATAATTCATAACGTCGCGTTCGATAGCATCTGGTTCGTCCATATATGCATTGAATATCGAAGTCAAGACATTTTGACGATAAAGTTGCTTTGCCAGTTTAAGATCGTTAAAATATTTAATTCTATCGTTCGGGTCTTGTACATAGTCAAGAACAACCTTTTCCAGGGATGGGAATATGTCGCCCGCATACATACATTTACCTTCCTGGGTTTCTGTTCTTTCCAAAAGAATTTGAATAGCACGACCAAGATTGCGATGCCCAAGCCCTTTTTGTCCGAATCGTTTAGTAATATCTGGGTCAGCATTTAATTCATTAATAACTTCGCTCAATGTTTTAAGAGACTTTTCTCCTGCGACTTCACCAGCAGATAATTTCATCATTTCGATAGGGGTTAATTTTTCTGAACGAGGCATCCTTGTTAAAATCACCGCAACAGAAGCAGTGTGAACCAAATTTGGGTCTATGTGGAGTTTTTCTCCGGCAAATGTTGTCTTTTCCCATCCACCAATTGCATATTTTGTAAGTTCCATTTGCAATTTGTAGTCAGTGTTGTGGGACATGTAACATATTCTACATCTATCGACAATTGGCGCCTGTTCTTTTTCTTCCAGAAAACGTGCGAATTCATTATTGTTACTTGTGGCAATTATTAATGTGTCCAAGGGCCATTTAAAGCCTTCGATCTCAATTGTGCGATTTTGAATAACCCCTAAGTAAACTTGTATCAAGTCTTTTTTATTTTTGAAAATTTCATCTGCAAAATGAATGCCACCACCAGCAACTCGAGCCAATGCCCCCCTACGCAAGTCGAATCGGTATGGGTTGTCGGTATCTGCTATGTTCAAAAGCCTTGTTATCGACTCTTCGCCAATGAGGTCAACAGCAGAAGAAGTGATTTTGTCCTTTGCAGCGTACTTACCTGTTAAGGTACCTCGGGATTCAGAAACTGGTACAGGAATAACTTCTACAAAATCCAACATTTTGTTGATATCCCCATCGCAAAATTCACGGATTTGATGCCAGATATAGTATGTGCAAGCACCAAGAGGCCTGTAGAGTTTATAATATTGTTGTATTTGTTTATCGCTTGCTTTTAGTTTCGACAAATACTCTATATTCTTGTCTTTCTCGTCGAAAAGGTTCATAGCCAGAACCATTGGGTCTTCGAAAGTCTGAGACTCAATTTCTTTAATCTTCCCATACCTACCGATTTGATCGACATTTTTGAATTTAAAAGTATAGCGTTTATTTTCGGGCAAAGCAACGAAATTACGGTATAGTTGCATTAAATAATCAACAAAGAAAGTTTTACCATTGCCAGGTTCCCCAATCAAAACGAAAGCCATTTCGGCGGATGACCCACCCTCGGCGGCATCTTTTATGAAGGAAACTAGGCTGTTGATTTCGTCGAACATACCCACAAGGTGTTTTTTACCTTCTCGGAAAACTAGAAAATCATAAGTGGGTCTTCCGTTAACAATAATTTTACCAATTTTCGATGGCTCTCCCAAAATCATTCTGGTTAATGATTGAAAAACATTTTCGAATCGACGCTTTCCGGAGATAACATTTTTAATATGAAAATCGAGTGTTGAATTTTCCATATTCAAATTCCAAAAAACAATAAAAAATCAAAGTAATTTATGAATTTTTTTGCAATAAATTAAACTGCTAACCCTTGTCATTGATTCTAAATAAAAAAAGGGTGGGTAACCCCACCCCAATTTTGATGATTGTTTATTTTATTTAACAATAGAAAGTGCTTTAGCTAGAGAACTACCAGTGCTTGTGGTCAAACGATAGAAATAAGCCCCAGATGGTATTTCATTGGTATTCAATACAACAGCATGAATTCCAGGGGGAGCAAAACCTTCGTAAAGTGTTTTAACTTTATTTCCAAGTGCATCGAACAATTCAACTTGGATATTCATGGGTTTATCCAAAACAAAACCAATCTCTACATACTCACTTGCAGCAGGATTTGGAGTTGCGTCTTTTAAATAGAAGTTTAAATTAGATGGATCTCCGACCTTGCCAGGTGTACCAGTCAAGTTAACAGAGGTAAAAAGGACATCTTGTGGGGCATCAATAATCAGTTGTTGAATAAAATTAGGGTAGGAAGGTCTAGGGTTATTGGGATTTTGTGATGTAATAGGTCTTGTTCTTTGCATTATCAAAGGAATTTTATCCAAGGATGGGACTATGTCCGGTATCCATGTAACTTTGTTATAAACAGTGTCGTCAGTTACGTTAATGGGATTCGACCAGAAGAACTGATTTCTCTCACGATAGGCAAAGAAAACATCATTAGTAGGTAAGGTATCAAGTACTTGAGCACCGTCAGAAATAGTGACTGGTGGATTAATAATAATTGCTTTATTAATGTAATCAAGCCATTTTACCACTAAGAATTTGCCATCTTCAGTCTTTGCTGCTTGCAATTCCATTCCCATAAAGCTTCTGTAAAGTGAATCTTTTATGATATTAGGATCCTGGGCTACATCAGAAATTATTATCGAGGAGAGGGTGCTCCAGTCGGCTACTTTGTTGATTGTCCACAATCCACCACTGTATTGTGTTTCGATAATATGTGCAGCAATAATGTTGTTATCATTCAGAATGACAACTCGAGAGAAAAGACTGTATTCATTTTCCCCAGTAACTACAAAGGCATTTGGATCATATGGCAGCGCAATGAATCCGCCAGAACCACCCCAAGTTGCAAAATAGTCGTTTAAAACGCTTAAAGGCATCGGTTGAAACTCAGACCAAGTAACTCCATAATCTGAAGATTTTGAAACACCAGGAACGCGGTCGATGTCCCCAACATTTGGTTGGAAGAAATTAAACACACCAGAATAAAGGTTACCTTTGCCATCAACGCCAAGGATCATAGAAGAGTTATATGTTGAGTTTAACTGGGTACTGGTTCTGAATTTGGATAAAGCCCAAGGTGCCGGACACCCTTGGAACAAGAAGTCGTAATCGCTCAGGCTAAATGCTGAAAATCCGTATTGTCCATATTGTGTTGACTCTGAGTTGACCAGTGTCCCAACGTTAAATGCAAAGGAACCATCATTTGAATTTACAGAGGTCATTTTACTTGTCCACCATCTATAACCGGCAAGATTCCCAGGATAAAGGAAATCGATACTTTCGTTCCCACTTGGGGTCGAAATAGTATAAAGCCCTCCAGCCCATGGGTATTCTCCCTGGAGATTTTTTCTTGCAAATGGAGAAAAAGCAAAATAGGATAGATTGTTTATATTAGTTGACTTATTGGGATTAAGGATAGCAATTGAAGTAAGTACTGGAACTTCACCAATTTTGGAATAAATTCCCTTTGTTGACCATGTTTGTCCAAAGTTAGTTGAAATGTATAATGTAATTGTTCCAGCAAGGTCGGTCCCAGATGGTCCAAAATTAGATACTGCAACCACTAAAGCTTTTGAAATGGGATCGTATGCAACTGGGGTTGTGAAACCAAGCATAGACCAATTTGCACCAACAACTTGGGTTAAAACCCTAAAAGATAAGTTGGGGTCATCGAAGTCCGATTTGTTATCTAAAACCCAGCGATCACTTAATTTGATGGTTTGAATAGGAAAAGCAGAATTGGTTTCTTTACTAAGTTTAAATAATTCAGGAATTTGGCAGTAAACAAATAAGGGAAGGACTAATAATAACAGAACGAATGAAAATGGCTTTTTCATGTTACCTCCAAAATAAATAAAAAAGTTAGCTATTCAAAATTCTAATTTAACAAATTCTTAATAATTAATATCTTAAAAGTTGCTTTTGAAAAGTCAGTTCGAAAACAAACCAGTGTTGAAAACCTTGCAAATATGGACTAAAAATTTTCGGGGGTCTATCAAAAAAGAAAATTTTCCTTTGCATTTAGCCAAAAGTAAGGCCCAGAGTCTCAAAAATTCAAAGAACAGAAACAAAAGCTCATAATAGAACTTTCGCAAAATAGATTTTATCTTTTGCAATAATCTTAATAAAATAAAGCCCGTTGGATATCTCTTTGCAGGGAATTACAAAACTATTTTGGTTTGCTTGGTTTGAAGATGAATAGTAAATTCTTCCAAATACGTCGAAAATTTGAATTTTTACATCGGACAAGAAGGCATCAAGGAAATTGATTTTCAAAACTTTTTCTCCGGGGCTAAAGGCGACGAAAAAGGGAGCAACCTCATCTTCGACCGATGAAACCATTGTTATGAACCACCAAGTTTCGGACCAAGGAGTGGACCCAGCAGGGTTATATCCACGAACATGCCAATAATACTTCGTTTCGTAATTCAGACGGGTTAAATACTTGTTTGGCATTATCAGATTACTATCATTGACAATCAGATTTTGCTCTTCGAAGTTTTCATCAGTTGCAACTTGCAAATGATAAAACTCGGCATACTGTATTGGACTCCAAATCAAGCTTAACGTAACATCAACCCCTTTTGATTCATTTGGGGGGATTGAAAGGTAAACGGGTCCTTTAGGCACTGGAGGTGCAGTCCTAAATCGCCATATATTAGACCATGCACTTGAGGTTGAATCGTTATAAGCAAGAACGCGCCAAAAGTATTCAGCCATTGGTTTGAGATCAGAAATAAGGTGGAAAGTATCGGAAATGTTGACAACATCGTAAGTTTTTTGATTGAACTGCAAGTCTTCGGAAACTTGTAGTTGGTAATATCTTGCTTTGGGAACCTTATTCCAAACTAAAGTAACATTTACCGGTAAATTTTCACCATCATTTGTGGGGTAGATCAGAGTGGGAATTTCAAGTGGGTTGCTTCCAGTAGTGAACACGAAAACATTAGACCATCGACTTGTATCCTGGTTATTTATTGCACGAACACGCCAATAGTATTGAGTTTGTGGCTCAAAATCTGAGATGGTTACTGAATTGGTAATGATTCCCGAGCGGCCGGTGTAAATAGAAGCAAATTGGGGATCCTTGGAAATGTGTATATCGAAAGACTGCCAGCCTTCGGGTTTGGTCCATTCAAAATTAATCTTCAAAGGCATTTTCGTTGAGTTATTTGATGGGAAGATCAAAGTTGGTTTCTGGAGCTTAGTTGTAAAATATGTGGGTGTCGACCAATCGGAACGGCAATATGAATCGAATACACGGACCCTCCAAAAGTATTTTTTGTTGAATTTGGGAAGTTTCAGTACTATTGTATCCTTTGTAAGGCCAGAATAATCGTATATGCGATGCTGAATTAAGTTGAAGTTGTTAGTGTCTGAAACTTGTAGGTCAAAAATGCTTCCCGGGATATCTTTGGACCAAGCAAATTTAACAGTAATGGAAGTTTCTTCATTATTGCTTGGACTTAGATGTTTTGGTGGAGCAAAAGTAGTCTGGAATCGCATGGTATCGGTACACCAAAGCCCGATATTTTGTTTGTCTTCGGCACGAACTCTCCAGCAATAAGATTGTAAACTCTTACCAAAGTAATGAGTAAATTGCCTTGCATTAATCAATGTATCAAGAACAATGTTGCTCAAATTCAATGTGTCACCCTCGGTAACTTGTAATCTGTACGAACTTGCTCCACTAACAGCGTCCCATTTAAAAAGAACATTGTTGGAATGGCAGAAAGTGTCCTTAGGAGGGTAAAGATTTTGGGGTGGGGCATAAGCAGTTCTAAAAGTTCTAGTTTTCGAAAAGTCGGTTTCGCAATCGGGATAAACAGCTTTAACTCGCCAGTAGAATCTTGTATTATAATCAGTTATGACTTTTGTTACTGTTTTTATTAAAGTAATTTCGTCGTAAAGAATAACCCCGAAGTCTGGTTGGGAAGAAATTTGCAAATTGTATGAATTTGCATTAACTGGAACATCCCAAGTAAAAGTTACAGCACCCCAAACTGAGCTAATTGAATCGGCAGGTTGCGTTGGTGTTGGGGGCGCTTTTTTAGTTTTGAAGGAGTCTACAATTGAAAAATAAGTTGTGCACCCGTAATTAGTATTTGCTAAAACTCGCCAGTAATATTTGGTTTCCCAGTTGGGTACTTTTATAATAGCTTCGTTAGATGTAACAAGAGTATCTTTTATTAACGTCAGAAACCATTCAGAGTTGGAAATTTGAACTCTATAATTTTGAACATTGTTTACGGTGGACCAACGAAATCGAACATTTGTAGAATTGCATTGGGAATTGCTTTGTGGTTCAATAGTACTAGGGGGATATGGCATTGTAGTAAAAGTCCAAACAGCAGAGGAATCCACTTCTGGTGGAGGTTGTTGGGAAATCACTGCTAGGACCCGCCAATAGTATTGTACATTTGCGCCAGGTAAAGTAATTATAATGGATGTGGTTGTCAAATTTGAAGTATCCAAAATAGGGTTTGATAAATCTGGATAGGTTGATACCTTAAGTGTATAGGAACGAACGGTTCCTTGGTATGGCTCCCAAGAAAACTCTACTGCATAATCTTGGCATCTAAAGTTATTAGGAGGGGAAATCAAGTTTACAACTGAAAAACTATTTTGTGTAACTAAAAATAATAAGCTTATTAAAAGCAAAATCCGCATAACTCAACCTTTTAATTTTAAATTTACTAAATTAAGAAAATTACATAAATTATTAAAACCAAAAAAGAAAAAAAGTTACATTCCTAGATTCTCAATAGATTTTAAAAGTTCAAATTCATTATTTTACTAATTTTGCATCCTTATGAATAAAATTAATATCATAGTCGATAAAGTTGCTAAATCCTACAATGGTATAGATTATGTCTTTCGAGATATAAGCTTTTCTATTCAAAACGGGGATGTTTTTGGTGTTCTTGGCCCGAATGGAAGCGGAAAGTCAACACTTCTTAAGATGCTTGCTAAAATCCTTGTTCCAACCCAAGGCAAAGTATCTATTCTTTTGAACGATACCGAGATTAGATTCGAAGAACTTAGAAAAATACAAAGTTATGTTTCACCTTATCTAGTTCTTTTCGAAGAATTTAAACCCTTGGAACATATCGAGATTTATTCCAAAATTTTGGAAAAGACATTCAATAAACACAAAGCTTTGGAACTTATTGAGTTTTTTGGCCTTTCAAACTCCTTAGAAAAGCACGTAAAAGAATTTTCCTCCGGTATGAAACAAAGAATGAAATTCATCCTTGCTTTTCTTTTCGAACCGAGTATTCTACTACTTGATGAGCCATTTACCAACTTAGATGAACACGGAATAATTAGAGTGGTTGATTATTTGAATAATTTAGCCAAGCAAGGGATTATCGTTGTTATTGCAACGAATGACAAACGAGAAGCAGAATTATGTAAAAATAGCATATGGCTCGGTAAATCACCGTCGAACGAACCAAATCTCAACCCGTCTATTTAATGCCCTTCCTTCTTCTGTTGCATTTGATGCAACAGGAAGCGAAGCACCGTAACCAAATATTGAAATCCTTTCGGCTCGGATTCCTTTCGAAATTAAGTAATTTCTTACAGCTTCGGCTCGTTTTTGCGAAAGCTGAAGATTATATGTATCTGTTCCAATGCTGTCTGTATGACCATCGATATGGATGAAAAAATCTTGATTTTCTTTCAAAAGCTTAACCACACGGTCGAGCTCTGGAAAAGATTCTGCTTTTAGAGTGTATTTGTCGAAATCGAAGAAAATGTTGTTTAATCTAACTTTCTTTTGTTTTTCCACTAAAAATTCAACTGGGTAAAGAACGATATCCAAGTAGATGTTAGTATCCCTTTGAAAATTAATTAAATCGAGATTGTTTGATACTGGAAAGTAGCCATTTTTTTCAGCAAAGTAACCATAGTTTTTGCCCAAGGGTAGGACAATAAGAAATGAACCATCTTCTGGATTACTGGAAAGTGTCCCAACATTTTTCAAGGTTTGTAAATCTTCAATATTTATTTTTGCAGAAAGTGGTTTGCCGAGTGGGTCAATAACTTTCCCTCTTATTGTTGCAAATTTTTGTGGTTTAGCAAATTTGGGCAATGTAACAGTGTATAAATCCCAACCACCAAAACCATCAATTCTCCAATGACTTGCAAAGAAAGCACTATCCCCACGCAAAGAAACTTTGTAACCCCAATCGTCAAGTATTGTATTGATTTCTTTTCCGAGGTTAATAGGCATGCTCCATTCCGTCCACGAATCATCTTTCAATCTTACTGTTTTAAATACGTCAAGCCGACCAAGTCCGGGATGTCCATCGCTACTAAAGTAAAGAGTTTTACCATCGGGATGCAAATAGGGTGAACGTTCGGCATATGGAGTGTTTATGGTAGGCCCAAGATTAACCGGATTACTCCAACCTGTGTCGGTCTTGAATGATACGTACAAGTCCATATTTCCCATATTATTACCGTGGAAAAGTGAACCGTACGGTTGAAAATCTCCGATGCCTCCGGGGCGGTCCGAAGTAAATATCAAAACTTTTCCATCGGAAGACAAACAGGCTCCTTCGTCCACATAAGGTGTATTTATTGGATAAGGCAAATGCTCCAAGGGACCCCAACCATTTTCATCACGGCGTATGTAATAAATGTCGAAAGCACCAAATGTTCCTTCGAAGGTGCCAGAGAGCCAAATTCCATTCCCATCAGGGTCAATATTGTCTATGGTCTCGTCTCTTTTGGCATTGATTCTCGGTCCCACATTTTGTGCTTTTTGCCAAACGCCATTTTCGTTTTTCGAAAAATAAACATCAGAATTACCATAACTATCCGGTCTTCCTCGGGTTGAAAAAAAAATATATTTTCCGTCTGGGGTTGGGCATGGGTCCCATTCATCTGCTGATGAATTAATATTCGCACCAAGATTTTGAATCTTTAGTCCTTCTGTTGGTGCTTGAAGTATTTTGATTATTTGGTCTATATGATTAATTTTATTAGGAAATAAATGCTGGAAATTTTTAAAAATTGATACTGCTGAATCCCATTTACGATAATTTGTCAAATTCTCTGTTCTTCTTTTAAGAGCAACGAATGCATATTCATCGGGAGCGAAGTCCTTAATGAATTCTTCAAGGGCTGGATAATCTTTTTCGTTTGGGGATGGATAAATAACAAACTCTTTTATGTTTTTCAAGTAACTACCCAAAGAAGACTTTTGATTTGGGAAAAGATTAGCGAAATCCTTCCAAATTTTATAAGCTTTCAATCCATTATTCAAATTCATATGAGAGTTAAGCAAGTAATTCAATACACGCCAAGCACTATCGGATGGAGCATAAGTTTTAATGTAATCTGCCCATTCGTTGTAGGTGCTTTCGTTGAATGGCTTTCTAAATATAGATTGAGAAATCAAGAAGGAAGGGACCAAAAGGAACAGAAGCAAATATGTAATTTTCATTTTTGAAATATAATGGGATTGCAACCACATTTATCTTGGACTACAGATTTTTCTGCTTCTGCCTTTTCTCGCGAAGGATAATCGCCAATTACTACCGCATACATTGTAATACTATCAATTTGTTTTGTAAAAATATCTGCACGAAGTCTCATTGTCTTGAATCTTTCGACTTCAGCTTTAGCCGATTCGATAGAGGAATACAGGCCAACCTGCAAACCAAAAGTACCTTTCTTAGGTGTCTCCGTTTTTTGGGGTTCTTTTGCGACGTCTTTTGAAGGTTCTTTGGTGTTTTCTTTTATTGGCTCATCCTTTTTTGTTCCTTTCAACCTAGAAGGGCTATATTTAGCAATTTTAATTGAAGTTCGAACCAAGTCGGAGGCTGGAGTTATAAATAAAGAATTTGGAAATAATTTTTTGTAATTTTCCAATTCGCGAGAAGCCCGCTCGACTTCACCATTTAAGCAATAGTATTGAATGAGCCGCCAATAGCATTCATCTGCATATTCACTTTGGGGATAGGTTCTGATTATTTTTTCGTATATCTCAACTGCTTTGGTAGCGTCTTCGAGTACGGATGCGTGAAGGAATTGTACACCCGGATCGTTCGGATATTCTGCAAGTAAATCTGGAAGTACAAGTTTCACTTCGATCACCTTTCCTTCGTCGACCATTTTTAAATAATCTTTTATCTTTTGCGATTGGCTAAAGGAAGAGAAAGTAAATAAAATAGAAAGTAATAAAATCGAAATACTCGATTTCATTTTTGCTCCAATTGTGTAAAAGCAAAAATACAAAAAGTAGAAAAAAGATAAATTCCATTATATCAAAATTTTAAATTCAAATTAAGCAATTCGGACTGTTTTTATTTTTAAATTTGCCTTTTTCATTTTTTCTTTTTCAAAAACTTGAGGTTTTTATGAAAATTCAACGAGAAGAAGCACTCGAATACCATTCATCGGGTAGAAAAGGTAAAATTGAAGTAATCATTACTAAACCATGCGTAACACAACGAGACTTATCGCTTGCTTATACTCCCGGCGTGGCTGAACCATGCCGTGAAATTCACAAAGACATTGAAAAAGTTTACGACTATACTGCCAAGGGTAATTTGGTAGCTGTTATTTCTAATGGTACAGCAGTTCTCGGTTTGGGTAATATTGGCCCGGAAGCTGGTAAGCCAGTTATGGAGGGCAAAGGTGTTCTGTTCAAGGCTTTTGCAGATATCGACGTATTCGACTTGGAATTCAGAACCGAAGACCCTGAAGAAGTTATTCGCGTTTGCCAAATTCTTGAACCAACTTTTGGTGGAATCAACTTGGAAGATATCAAGGCCCCAGAATGTTTTTATATTGAAGAAAAATTAAAAGAAACGCTTAATATCCCAGTTTTCCACGACGACCAACACGGAACAGCAATTATTTCCGGTGCTGCTCTTTTGAATGCACTTGAGATTGCTGGTAAAAAAATCGACGAAGTAAAAGTAGTTTACAATGGTGCCGGTGCCTCTGGTGTTGCTTGTGCAAAATTCCATATTTCTCTTGGAGTTAAGAAAGAAAACATTATTATGTGCGATACTATTGGTGTAATTTATAAAGGTAGAACCAAGGGTATGAATCCTTACAAAGAATTTTTTGCAATCGAAACAGACATGCGTACTTTAGAAGAGGCACTAGTAGGAGCAGATGTCTTCGTTGGCCTTTCAGTTGGTGGAATTTTGACTAAGGAAATGGTTCGATCGATGGCACCCAATCCTATCATTTTCGCAATGGCAAATCCAGACCCTGAAATAACATACGAAGATGCCCTCGATGCACGAAGCGATGTCATTATGGCTACAGGTCGTTCTGACTATCCAAATCAAGTTAACAACGTTCTTGGGTTCCCATTTATCTTTCGGGGGGCTTTGGATGTTCGAGCTACGATTATTAACGAAGAAATGAAAATTGCCGCGGCTTATGCTCTTGCAAGACTTGCCAAGGAGGAAGTCCCAGAAATAGTCAAAAGAGCTTATGGTGTGAAAGAAATGAAATTTGGAAGGGAATACTTTATTCCCAAGCCATTCGATCCAAGAGTGCTTACGTGGGTTGCCCCAGCTGTTGCCAAAGCTGCTATGGATAGTGGGGTTGCTCGTTTTCCCATTAATGATTTCGAAGAATACAAACGACAACTTGACATTAGAATGGGCCGCGCTCAAATGATAATGACCCCAATCTTCGAAAAGGCTGCTTTGAACCCCAAAAGAATAGTATTTCCTGAAGGAAATGAACCCAAAATTATTCGTGCCGCAATTCTTTCAGTTAACGAAAAAATTGCAAAACCAATTCTATTAGGTAAAAGAGAAATTATTGAAAAAATTGCCAAAGAAAACGATTATGATTTAAATGGAATTGAAATAATCGATCCTGAAACTTATCCCAAACTAAATCAATACATCGAGGAGTATTTCCATTTGCGCCAAAGGAAGGGTGTTACCTACGAAACTGCTGTTAAGGATATTACTTATCGTACTAATTACTTTGGTTCAATGATGGTTCATATGGGTGACGCCGACGGAATGATTTCTGGATTAACGAAACACTATCCAAACACAATTCGTCCAGCTTTACAGATTATTGGGCGTGATCCCAAGTATTCAAAAGTTTCTGGTTTATATATTCTTTCCTTCAAGAAAGGTGTTTATTTCCTCTCAGATACAACTGTTAATTTGAATCCAACTCCAGAGGATATTTGTGATATTACACTACAAGCTGCAGAGTTTGTTAACAACTTTGATATGCATCCTAAGATTGCTTTATTATCGTACAGTAATTTTGGCTCTGCTGAAGGCGAAATTCCAGAAAAGATGCGCAAAGCCTTGGAATTAATTAAGAAGAAGCGTCCCGACTTAGTTGTTGATGGAGAAATGCAAGCAGACACTGCTGTTGTCCCTGAAATAATTGACGATACATATCCATTTAGTGAACTTAAAGGCGGTGCAAACGTCCTAATATTCCCCGATCTTGACAGTGGGAATATTGCTTACAAGCTGCTTTCACGTTTGGGTGGTGCTCATCCCATTGGTCCAATCCTCTTGGGTATGAATAAGAGCGTCCATGTTTTGCAACGAGGGGCTTCGGTAAATGAAATCCTTGAAATGGTGGCTATTGCTGTGGTCGACGCACAAAACAAAGAGAAAGTAAATTGCATTTAAGTATTTTCTTACAATGACTTGGGGTACGCTTTCGCGTACCCTTTTTTTGTTAATTTTAT
>FMJZ01026996.1_pt1 | contig 17942 bp, 13 predicted proteins | sample 1987881 | NCBI WGS metagenome assembly FMJZ01 (sample SAMEA4378227, study PRJEB15110) | soil metagenome | biome: soil; feature: Field; material: Soil | place: India | collected 2015-03-11 | depth 0 m
AGAAATTTCTGTCCCAATCGGTTTTTTCCCATTTTTGTTATCCTCTGTGAAAAGCAGTGATTTCAATATTTTTTATGTTGCAAAAAATGAAATTGAAGCAGAGGGAATTTATACATCTCTTAAAGCCATTGGTGAAGAAAGTTTGTTTTTTCCAGAGGTTGATGTCTTGCCTTTTTCAAATGTTTTTCCTTCTCCTGATAAGCTATTTGACAGGTTTAATACTCTATACAATATTTCTCATAAAGGTGGAAATATTGTTATAACAACAATGGAAGCCTTTTTGAGAAAAATTCCTCCAGTTGAATTTTTCAAAAAATCTATAATTGAGTTAAAAAAGAGTGAGAAATTTGAAAGAGATTATTTGATAAAGAAACTTTCAGAATATGGATATATCAGAGAAAATAAGGTTATTGAGACGGGAAGTTTTTCTGTAAGGGGAGATATTGTTGATGTTTTTTGTCCAATATATAATAAGCCTTTGAGAATAGAGTTTTTTGGTGATGAGATCGAAAGTATAAAATTTTTTGAACTTGAGACTCAAAAATCTTCAACTATGGTAGATAATATTATTCTTACTCCAGCAGATGAATTTAATATTGATAAGGAATTTGTCAAGGAAGAGGATAAAGTCTATCTTTCAAACACCCTTATTCATTCATATTTTTTGAAATTTTATAATTCTTATTCAAAAATTACAGATTATTCAGTAGCAAAAAATATAATTTTTGTTGATGAATTTTATAATGAGCTTGAAGAAAATGTTAAAAAGAAATACGATAATAAAGAAACAAGTCTTATTTTTTCTTTTAAAGATTTTTTTATTGATTCTCAAATTATAAAAAATACACATATTAAAAAGCCAGATCAGCCTTTTTCAAGTATATATAAACTACCAGAATTCAAGTCGAATTTTTCTCAGGTTATTAACTTACTTGAAAGTGAATATCTTAAAAATGGATATAAAGTCTTTATCCTTGTAGAATACAAGGAGCTTGCTGAAAGGCTTTCAAACATATTACACAAATTTTCACCTGAAATTATAAGGCCTGATACAGAATTGAAAGAAGATAAAAATGTTTACATAGTTGTTATAAACTATGAAACTGGCTTTGAGATTAAAGACAAGAAGATAATACTTATATCCGAAAGTGATATAAGTGGTAAAAAAAGACTTTTCAGGAAGAAAATCAGACAAATTGAGAGCTTTTTTGAAGATGTTGAAGATATAAAAGAAGGTGAATACGTTGTCCATATAAATTATGGAATTGGTATTTTCAGAGGTATTGAAAGAATAAATGTTCTCGGTAAGGAAAAGGATTATATTCTACTTGAATATAAGGACAAAGAGAAACTTTATGTTCCTTTTGAACAGTCCAATTTGATCGGTAAATACATAGGTGATCCAAATAAAAAGGCAGAACTTGATTCTTTAGGGACAAAAAGCTGGGTTAAGAAAAGAGAAAGAGTAAAGAAGTCTATCGAAGAATTTGCAGAAAAACTTGTAGCAATCTATGCAAAAAGAAAGGCTTTGCAGGGGTATGCATTTGGTCCTGATACAGTCTGGCAGAAAGAATTTGAGGATAAATTTGAATACATAGAGACGCCCGATCAGATAAAAGTCATAGAAGAAATCAAAAGAGATATGGAATCTTCAAGGCCTATGGAGAGACTGCTTTGTGGAGATGTAGGTTTTGGTAAAACAGAAGTAGCAATGAGAGTTGCCTTTAAAGCTGTAATGGATGGTAAACAGGTTGCTGTTGTAGCTCCCACAACAGTGCTTGTGGAACAGCATTACATAACTTTTACAGAGAGATTTAAAGGTTTTCCAGTAAGGATAGCTTATTTATCGAGATTTACTGAAAGCAGTAAAGAAAGAGAAATCTTAACTCAACTTAAAAATCATAAAATAGATATAATAATAGGAACACACAAGCTTTTTTCTGAAAAGATAGTTTTTCAGAATCTTGGATTGATAATAATCGATGAAGAACATAAGTTTGGAGTTCTTCATAAAGAGGCTTTGAAAGAAAGATATCCTCTTGTTGATTTTCTTTCTCTTTCGGCTACTCCTATACCAAGAACTTTAAATATGGCATTATCATCTCTCAGGGATATAAGTCTTCTTCAAACACCACCAGATATGAGAATTCCAGTAGAAACCTATGTGGGGGATTTTTCTCTTGATATTTTGAAGTATGCAATTGAAAATGAGATTAAAAGAGGTGGGCAGGTATTTTTTGTTCATAATACTATAAAAAGGTTGCCAGAATATGCATATTTGATAGAAAGCCTTGTTCCAGAAGCAAAAACAACAATAGGTCATGGCAGAATGGAAGAAGAGGAGCTTGAGAAATCTTTTCTTGGGTTTGTTAAGGGGGATTTCAATGTTTTTGTTTCCACGGCTATAATTGATTCAGGACTTGATATTCCAAATGCCAATACGATTATTGTAAGTGATTCTCATAAATTTGGCCTATCACAGCTTTATCAGTTGAAGGGTAGGGTTGGAAGAGGCAAGAATCAGGGGTATGCTTATTTTCTATATCCAAAAGATAAGATTTTAACTGAAAATGCTGAGAAAAGGCTTTATGTGATACAGGAATATACAGAACTTGGTGCAGGATTTAATATTGCGTTAAGGGATCTTGAAATAAGAGGAGCTGGAAATATTCTTGGTAAGGAACAGCATGGAAATATTGTAGCAATAGGTTATGATATGTATATGAAATTACTGAGAAAGGAGATTGAAAAACTCAAAGGTGAAGAGAAGCCAGAAATAATTACTATGATAGATTTGAAATACGATGCCTATATTCCAGATTTTTATATTTCGGATAATTCTTCAAAGATGGAAGTGTATAAAAAAATTCTTTCTGTTAATGATGAAAATGAGATAGAGGAGCTTAAGATAGAATTAATAGACAGGTTTGGGGAAATTCCAGAAGAAGTTTTATCTTTGTTTGAAATTTCAAGGCTTAAGATTCTTGCCTCAAAGGCTGGAATTGAATCAATAATAGAGAAAGGGGATTTGATAGAGATTGAATTTTCAAAATATTCAAAGGCAGATATTTCAAAAATTATGAAGATTATTACAGAAAATAAAGAAATTATAATTAAACCAAATGAAAAGAACAAACTTTTTATGAAAACTTTTGAGAGCAATATTTATATAAAAGTGAGAAGGCTTACATCTTTTATAAAAGATATTACAGATATTTAATATCCCATCAATTTTAATATTAAGTAATAAACTGGCATAGAGTAAATTACACTATCAAACCTATCGAAAAATCCACCATGACCAGGTAGTAATTCACCTGAATCTTTTTTATGTGCCCATCTTTTGAAAGTTGATTCAGACAGATCCCCAAGAATCGCTGAAAAAATAACAAATGTTGCAATAATAATAAATTGAGATAAAGAGAATTTCGGTGAAAAATTAAAAATATTTTGTAGGAAGAAAAGAATTATTGTTATGAGATAAGCAAAAACAAACGTTCCAATATATCCTTCAGTGGTTTTGTTTGGGCTTGATAGAAACGGAATATGATGTTTACCAAAAAACTTACCAAAAACAAATCCACCTGTATCAGACAACCAGGTTATAAGCAATACAATAGAAAGTATCCAGCCTGATAAATCCATCATTTTAATAAGTATTCCAAATGGGAAAAATATACCAAGAAGAATAAAACTGAAAATAGAAACCCCAACATGTTCAATTGAAAAATCAAACTTACCGGATATAGATTCAAGAAGGGTAATTGAAAAAATTATAATTATGAAAAGTAAAAATTGTAGCCACGAAAAATAGTTGATGTCATAAACTCCAAGACCATAAAAATAAAAATTAAGACAGCTTAATACTATGCCTATGTTATTAATCCATATATAGAAACGAAAACCTTTGTCTTCTACCATATTGAAAATTTCAAAATTTATTATGGAAGCAACTATAGTAAGAGCTAAAAATAAGAAAAATCCATTTAAATTACTGAAAAATACTACAAAAATACCGAATGGCAGAAGAATTAAAGTTGTCCTTATCCTTAATATAAAGCTCTTAAACTTTCCCGAATCTTCTTTCTCTCTCGGTGTAGTTTTTAATGGCTTTAACGAATTCTTCTGGGGTAAAATCTGGCCAAAATGTTTTTGTGACCCATATTTCCGCATAGGCAACCTTCCAAAGTAAAAAATTACTTATTCTTAATTCTCCACTTGTTCTTATCAAGAGATCCACATCTGGTATCTCTGGATGATATAGATAAGAACTGAATTTTTGTTCATCTATTTCATCAATATTAATTTTGTTGTTTTTTATATCTTGCAGTATTTTCTTTACTCCATCTATTATTTCTTTTCTTCCACCATAGTTAAATACCATATTCAAAGTATAGTTGTCAAAATCTTTTGTTTCTTCTTCGATTGACCATAAAGATTTTATCAAATCTTCAGGAAGTCTTTCTTTACTTCCGTATATGGTTAATCTTATTTTGTTTTCAAGTAAAGTCTTTCTATATTCTGTTGCAAGTTTTTTAGCAAGTGAAAAAAGATAGTTTATTTCCTTTTCAGGTCTATTCCAGTTTTCTGTTGAAAAGGCATAAAAGGACAGAGTTTTTATACCTATTTCTTTATTAAACTCAACAATATCTTTTAAAACCTGATATCCCTTTTCATGTCCTTTATGCCTTTCAAGTCCTTTTTCTTTAGCCCATCTTCCGTTGCCATCCATTATAATGCCAACATGTTGTGGAATTTTATCAAGCTCTATTTCTATACCGAAAAATTCTTTCTTCAAATTTCCATTATCTCCTTTTCTTTTTTGGCTACAAGTTCATCTATAAGTTTTATATGATTGTCAGTAACTTTCTGGATATCATCAAGTTCTTTCTTTTCTTCATCTTCGCTTATGTGACCTTCTTTGGAGAATTTTTTAACCTTGTCGTTTATATCTCTTCTTTCGTTTCTTATTGCTACTTTTGCTTCTTCTGCCATTTCTTTAAGTTTCTTTACATATTCTTTTTTTGTTTCTTCTGTGAGTGGTGGAATATTTATTCTTAAAACTTTTCCGTCGTTAACGACTGGGAAGTTAAGACCCGATTCAACTATTCCTTTTTCTATGGATTTTATTATTGATTTATCCCATGGATCTATAACAATAGTGTGTGGATCTGGTGTGGAAAGTGATGCAGCCTGTTTAATTGGGCTCATATTTCCGTAATAATCAAATCTTATATCTTCAACCATTCCAACGGTTGCCCTTCCTGTTCTTACTTTTTTAAGTTCATCTTTGAAAAAATTGATTGTTTTGTCCATTCTTTCATTTGCTTCTTTCTTGAGTTTTATAAATTCCTCTATCATAATCTCCTCCTATTTTTATTTTAATTTAATTTTTAAATAAAATCAATTTTATTCGTTTGTTTAATAAAAAAGGAGGGGCTAACCCCTCCTTTTATTTTGAAAATCTGTTTATGGCGGAGATTATTGCATTTAAAGATGCTGTTGTGATATTTGCATCTATTCCTACTCCAAATCGCTTTTCTCCATTTCCGTTTTCAAGGCAAATGTAAGAAACAGCTTTTGAGTCTGAACCCTGACTTAATGCATGTTCTTCATAAGTAACGAATTTATACCTTGAAAGACCAGCATTTTGTAAGGAGTGGAAAAATGCATCAATTGGACCATTGCCTATACCCTTTGTTTCAGTTTGCTTGCCATCAATTTCAAGAGTTGAAAATATTGTGACATTATTTTCTTTCTTGCTTAAATTCTGATCTTCTTCAATCCTGTATTTTAAGAGTTTCACTGGAGATTTTGAATCAAGATATTCTTTCTTAAAAAGCTCAAAAATCTCTTCTGGTTTTAATTCTTTCCCTGTTTCGTCAGTAACTTTCTGAACAATCTGAGAAAACTCAGGGTGCATTTCTTTTGGCAATTTAAATCCAAAATAGTGTTCCATTATGAATGCTACACCACCTTTTCCTGATTGGCTGTTTATTCTGATTATAGGTTCATATTGCCTTCCTACATCAGCAGGATCTATAGGGAGATATGGCACTTCCCAGTACTCTGGTTTTTCCACTTCGTAGTAATTCAAGCCCTTTCGTATTGCATCCTGATGTGAACCAGAAAATGCTGTGTAAACAAGTTCTCCTGCATAAGGATGTCTTGGATGAACTTTCATTCTTGTGCATCTTTCATAAACTTCTACAACTCTATTGATGTTTGAAAAATCAAGCTGTGGATCAATGCCCTGTGAGAACATATTTAAGGCAATTGTTAAAATGTCGGCGTTACCTGTTCTTTCTCCATTACCAAACAATGTACCTTCAATTCTGTCAGCACCAGCAAGTAAAGCAAGTTCAGAAGCAGCAACACTTGTTCCTCTGTCGTTGTGTGCATGTATGCTTATAATTACCGATTCTCTGTTTTTCAGATGTTTGATAAACCATTCTATCTGATCAGCATAGATGTTTGGTGTAGCCATTTCAACTGTAGCAGGCAAGTTTATTATCATCTTGTTTTCTGGAGTAGGCTTCCATATATCCATTACAGCTTCACAAACTTCCACAGCAAAGTCAAGTTCTGTTCCAGTAAAACTTTCTGGAGAATATTCTTTTATTATCTTTGTCCCCTTAACTTTTTTCTCAAGTTCTTGAATTAAACTTGCTCCTTCCCTTGCTATTTCAATAACACCTCTTTTGTCAGTTTTAAAAACTACCTTTCTCTGTAAAGTAGAGGTTGAGTTATAAAGATGCACAATTGCTGTTTTAACTCCCTCAAGAGATTCAAAAGTTTTTTCTATTAAATGTTTCCTTGATTGAGTAAGAACCTGAATCTTTACATCATCAGGTATCATATTTTTCTCGACAAGGGTTCTCATAAATCTATATTCTGTTTCGGAAGCAGACGGAAATCCTACCTCTATTTCTTTGAATCCAACTTCTAAAAGTAAGTTAAAAAACTCAAGTTTTTCATGGACCCCCATTGGGATAGCAAGTGCCTGATTTCCATCTCTTAAATCAACACTACACCAGATGGGTGCCTTTGTAATAACCTTATCAGGCCATTCTCTATTTTCCATTTTAATTTTTGGAAAAGGTTTATACTTTTTATAATTCATCATAAAAATTCCTCCTAAAATTTTATATAAATATAAAGATATAACCACTTCAACCTTTTAACAATCAAAAACATAGATAATCTACAAGCCATATAAAGAATGATAATATAAAGGTGAGAGAGATAAAATAAGAAACGAAATGAGATGCTATTTTGTAGTTGAAGAAAACGACACGAGCCCCATAAAAACCTCCAAGTAATTAATTATATTAATTAATCGGAAAAAAAGCAAGTTTAAGAAAGTTTTTATTTTTCTTTTTAATATCAAGCTTTTACTAAAACAAAATATTTCTTATTTAACAGTTTTTAAAAAATATTTCAAAATCTACGTATTTTCCACGATGACAGAAATACAATGTTTTATATAATTTTAAGGAAAGATATATAATTAAAGGGGTGGTCTTTTATGAAAATTTTTTATTTATTTTTCATATTTTTTATTTTTTATGGCTGTGATAATTTTGATGTTGAGAAAATAAAGCATGAGAGGGATAATCCATTTGAGGGGAGTAGTTTTAATAATACTATACGCAAATATAGTAAAGTCATTAAGTATTCCTGAAGTTGCAAGTGGTATATTTGTTAGTGGTAACTATGCATATTTAGCAAATGATAATAATGGTTTAAAAATAGTTGATATAAGTGACCCAGCTAATGCAAGTATAGTGAAGACTGTAGATACCCCTGGAAATGCAAAGGGTGTCTATGTAAGTGGTAAATATGCATATGTTGCAGATGGTTTTAGTTTACAAGTAATAGATATAAACGAACCCACTAATGCATGTATAATAAAGTCAGTGGATATTCCGGGATCTGCATATGGTGTATATATTAATGGTAGATATGTATATGTTGCTGCTTATTCTGGGGGTATTATAATTTTAGGGGAGTAATAGGTTGGTAATAATACTTTGTTGAATTGTTATTTCTATAAATATTTTAAAGGGGGATATTATGGAAAAAATAATTTTATCTATTTGTGTTTTATTTGTGTTTGTTTTTTCTTGTGCTTCTCAACCTTCGGGTGGAGGTGGAGGTAGTGTGAGTTCTACTTCGAGTGGAGGAATAGTTATTTCTACTACTGATGGTTCGCAAACTATAGAATCTCTTCCAGATTTAAAGCTTAAACTTAAAGATATGCCAGATAGCCTTTCTGATGAGTCTTTAAAACTTAAGAGTATTGTTGAACTTACCAATCTTGATAAGATTAAAACTTTCCAATGGTTTAATATGGCAACAAACCTTCAAATGGAAACTTACGTACAACTAATTTTATCTCAGATTAAAGAAGTGGCAAAACTTGGCTCAATACCTCAAGGAGAGAAAACATTAGTTGCTAGTGAAAACTATACAAATAAGGTTAAATTCAGAACAGATGGCTCTGGTGGGGTTGAATTTTTGTTTGGTATATGGACAAATGATACATATTATCAGCGTATATTGGATAGCAAAATATATCTACATGTTTATCCCGTTGGATCGAAAGCAGCATTTGAACTTATAGGAGAAATTAGTAATATATCACTTAATGAAAACTTTAAATATAAAGTTTATTCTTATTATAATGAAGTCACGGGAGAAAAAGTAGATGGAACAGCAGTGATTTATTCTTTTTATTCTTATATTGAAAATTTTATTAAGGTATATGGCAATATACCACAAAGTGTGAATCTAGTTCTTAGGAATTCAGAAGGTCTTAGCCTTTGTTATGGTGATAGTGATAAAGGTGGAATACTCGTGGCAGATCCAGAAATGGGTGGTACGAGCGAAATTTATAACAACAAAGGAGATTTAATTTTTAAATTTTATTATATGGGAGATAATACTAACAATCTTTATCCATTAAAATACTTAACACTGAAAAATACTTCCTATAAAGTAGCAAGAGAACCTCAAGAATATTGGAGTGATAATATGCTTGTTGGCTGGTATGGTAAACATACAAATGTTGATGTTTATTATACAAATTATTATTGGTGGATTGAGACGAATAACAATACGAACAATATGGATATTGAATTCTCTGTTTTAGAGGAGGATTCTTATGGTTGGAGTTGGGAATACGAAATGGTTATTCCGATTGGTAATAGAGCATATTTAATAGAAGATTTAACTTATTTTAATTTTATTGAGACCAATAGAGTTAATTCTATGAAAACAATTTTAGGAAATCTTTATATTAGCTGGGCAAGTTCAAATATTATTGATATAATTACTAATAAAAATATGCCTGAATTTTAATTTTGTTTAAAGTAAAAAAAATAAATTGAGTATCAGGAGGAAAATTTATGAAAAGATTATTATTTTTTTTACTGTTCATAATTTGTGTAAAGTTGGGTTGGGGAGAAAATACATCTTTCAGCAATGCAATAATGTTAAACTTGAGAGCCGGTACAATTTTTGGGGCTGGAGGTGTAGGTTTCAATTTTGATCAGGGTTTTGAATATCAATTTTTTCTTGGAAACAAACTTCCATGGGGTTTTGAGATTAATTATCACACTGTCTTTGGAGGATGGGGTTTTTGCGTAAAAACTGGTCCTATGTTTATTATAAACGGTTCTGGCTTGAGTGGAGTATTTTTTCAAACCTACTTTGGATTTAAAGGAGAAATGATTACAGGTTTAAACTGGCTTGGGGATTTTTTTGTTCCTATTCTTGAACTTGATGGTATTTTTGCATATCAATTCGCAAATCAGGGCGGATTTTTTGCAAGTTTTGGGGCTGGACCAAACCTTGTTATAGTTTTAGATGCTGGACCTCTTGGAGGTGGAGGGGTTGGAATTGGAGTTAAAGGAGCTATAAGGGTAGGGTATGCATTTTAATTTTAATTAGCTTGGATTTGTTAAAAGCAAAAAATTTTAGATAAAATAATTTTTATAACTTATTATATTGTAACTTTTATTTGATAAAAAAAATTAGTCTTTTTATAATATCTTATCCTTAATAAAAACATAAATAGGGATAAGATGAAAATTCTCTCTCTTTTTTATGTAATTGCTTTTCTTGTTTATCTCAGTTTTGGGATATATATTTTTTATTTGTATATTTCTGAAAAAAAGAAGAATAGTCTTTTCAGAACTTTTTTTGTTTTGTGTTTATTTTTTTCTGTTTCTTCATTGAATTATGCTTTTCTGGTATCTTCAAAAACAGTAGAGGATTGCTGGTTTTGGTTTAAAATGACTGTTCCAGCACTTGCGTTTTTCCCTGCAATTCTTTTACATTTCTTTTTTAATATTGGTAAAGTTAATACTCCGAAGTTAAGATGGATTATAGTAATTGATTATATATTTGCTTCAATATTTTTGATAAGGGGATTGACTGGAACATTTACAATAACAGAATTTGTAGAAAAAGAATATGGCTGGGAAGGAATTCATGCGACAAATTCTCCATGGTATTTGTTATATACCCTTTATTATATAAGCAATTTGGTGGTTTGTAGTGTTATTATTTTTTTAATCTTGTTAAGGACTAAAAGTATCAGGCAAAAGAAACAGGCAAAAACAATGTTAGTTTTTTCAATTACAACAAGCCTTATTAATATTATAATACAAACGATTTTGCCTTTATTGGGAATTTACGTTATACCTAAAGCTCCTCTTGTAATAATGCTGGTCTGGATATTTGGAATATGGTATTCAATGATAAAGTATAGATTTATGATACCGACATTACAACTTAATTCAAGTGAGATTATATCAAATATTGATGAAATGGTTTTAATACTTGATATAGAGTTTAATATTATTGAAGTGAACAAACAGTTTCTCGATCTGGTGTGTTTAAAAAATAATGAAATATTTTATAGAAAATTTTTTGATTTTGTTTCTTTAAATGATAATATAAAAAATTGTCTTTTTTCTTTGATAAATGGAGAAGCTAAGAATTTTTATTGCAGAATAGATTTTAAGGATAAGTTTGAAAAAATAATAATAACAGATTCTTATATTTCAGTGATAAAAGATAGGTTTTCTGATATAGTAGGAATTCTCATAATTTCAAAAGAAAATACAGATATAAGTCAATTTCAAAGGATCTATAAAATAACTGATAGAGAATTTGAAGTAATAGAACTTTCAGTTAATGGCTTTTCAAATCTTGAGATTTCGAAAAAACTTGGCATAAGTGAAAGAACTGTTGAAACCCATCTAAACAATATTTATAACAAATTAGGAATAAATAAAAAAATCGAATTATATAATATAGCTAATAATTTTAATATCATAAAAAATAAAAAATTATAATGATCTACGTATTTTCCACGATGACAAAATTCTTATAAAAATTTAATCTATGTTTGTAAAAAAATTTAATTTCAAAAGGAGAATTATAAATATGAAAAAATTATATTTTTTAATTTTATTACCCTGTCTATTATTTTCTCAAAATGACAAAAGAACCGTCGCAGTTCTTGGTTTTGTAAATAAAAGTGATAAAAGCGACAGTTTTTATAATGATATGATTTCGAGTTCTATTTCGAGTTTTTTGTCAAAGATAAAAGAATTGAAGGTAATACCTTATAAAGAGGTTAAAAATGTAGTTGATAGGGAAGGACTGTTAGAGAAAAGTGAGTTTTCTCCTGACAAGGCAGTTGATATTGGTGTAATACTTGGAGCACAGGAAATACTTGTTGGAGATTATTATGTAAAAAAGAAAGAAAAGGAAATAGAGATAAATTTTTATATTTATGATGTTGTAAAAGGTGAAATGAAGTTAAAAAGGTCATATAAGGGTAAAACTGATTTAGCATTTTTTGATACAATGGATAAGATGGTCTTTATAGTAGGCTCTCTTTTTATTTCTAGACCCTTATTTATGGGAAAAATTATAGTCGAGGTTGATTCTCCAGATGAATATTTACTTTATATAAATGATGGTTTTCTGGATAAAGTAAGTAAGGATAAATCTTTTTCTGATAATGTAATTGCTGAAGAAAATTTTATCCTATCACTTAAAAAATCGAAGGGTATGGAAGAAGTATATAGAAATAATATTTTTGTAAAAAACAATGAAACATACTTTTTAAAATATATTCCTTCTGGAAATATTAAAATATATGCTAAAGGTTTTGAGGGTGGTGAAATTTATACCAATGAAGTTCTATATGCGAATGTCCCAGACAATGGAGAATCTATTATAAGTAATATCATTAGTGGAACTGAATGTGATGTATATTTGAAGAAGGATGATCTTATTTCAGAAAAAAAGATAGTTAAAATACAAGAAGGAAAAACGAAAGAACTGACTTTTTCTATAAACAGAGCAAGAAAATTAAAAATTCCGTTGGGAAACAATTCTATAACTACTTGGAATATAACAGGTTATATAATGAGTGGTCTTGGAGTAGTTAGCTTTGGTGTGGGATATTATTTCAACAGCGAAGCAAAAAGATATTATGATTTAACAGTAGAAAAGTATGAGGAGTATAAAACAGCCACAACTGATTTTGACGCTAAATGGAATGCTTATCAAAGTGCTTACAATAGTTTTAATACAATGTTATTAGCAAGAAATATAAGCTATATAAGTGGTGGAATTTTGATTGGAGGTGGATTAATATTATCCTTTTTGCCTAAAGGGAAAGATGAAAATAATTTTAAATTACAAATTCAACCTAATTATGTTGAATTAAATTTAAAATTTTAAATTTAAATATTTAATAGGGGGTAATGAATTATGAAGTTTATAAACTTATTTTTATTATTACTTATATTTTATGGTTGTGATAGCTTTGATATTGATAGGATAAAGCATGAGAGGGATAATGAACTTGATCCAAATAAATTATTAGAAATGGTAGCTACTCCTATAATATTTCCAGAGAGTATATTACATACAAATTCGGTTTCTGTTAATATATTATGTTCTACGCCGGGGGCAACAATTTATTGGACAACAAATAATGGAGTAACTTGGACTACCGGTTATAATTTTATTCTTTCTACAGGCAGTTTATTAATTGCAAAAGCTAAAAAGTCTGGAATGATAGATTCTTTAGAAGCAACTAATCAATATAATATAGTTTATAATTTTTCAAGGACATATGGTGGGAATTTTGTTGATGAGGGAAAAATTGTTCAAAAGACGTCTGATGGTGGTTTTATAATTGGTGGTGGTACTTCATCTTTTGGAAGCGATGATATATGGATTATAAAACTTGGGAAAGATTTTAACATTGAGTGGCAGAAAACATATGGTGGGGATAATCTTGATGATTTAGATATAGAAAATGGTATAGGTAAGTCAGAAGGTATTTGTGAAACTTCTGATGCAGGTTATGTTGTTGCAGGCTATACGAAATCCTTTGGAGATTCAGATGGTGATGTCTGGGTATTAAAGCTCAACAGAGATGGAAATATTAATTGGCAAAAAAGATATGGAGGAGATTCTTTTGATTGTGCCTACTCAATTCAACAAACATCTGATGGCGGTTATATTGTGGCAGGTTTAACATGGTCGTTTGGATATCAAGGGAGTTTATTAGTATTAAAACTTAATAGTTCTGGAGAGATTCAATGGGCAAAGATATATGGAGGAAATTCTTATGATTATGGATACTCAATTAAAGAGGTTTCGACAGGAGGGTATATTGTTGTAGGTCAAACATATTCTTTTGGAGGAAATGGTGATATCTGGGTATTAAGACTTAATAATGATGGAACCATAGCTTGGCAAAAACGATATGGAGGAAATGGTGATGATAGGGCGTATTCTATTATAGAAGTAAGTGATGGGTTTATTGTTGTTGGTGATAGTGGTTACTCAGGATGTGTTTTAAAAATCCGTAGTAATGATAATGGAAGTATAGAGTCAAGTCAAATTTATTCAAATGACAATTGTTATATTAGGTTATATTCTATACAGCAAATACCTGAAGGTTATCTGATTGTTGGAAAAAAAGGTTTTGGTATAGGTGAGGAAGCTGGAAAAGGAAATGGTTTGATATTGAAAATCAGCAATAATAATGAATTAAACATTATTTTTCAGAAGTCTTATGGAACTGAAGGAGGAGATGATACTTTTTGTTCTATTCAAGATACAGCTGATGGAGGTTTTGTTGCTCTTGGATATACAGATTCATTTAGTGAAAGTGTTGATTTATGGGTAGTTAAGCTTTTTTCAAATGGTTACTTAACGAGTTTATTGTTTAATGAAAATATTTTTAGTTCTTATCCTTATTTTGATTCATATGATACTTCTTGTGTACCTGTTGATGTTTCTTTAACTGTAGAAGATACATATTGCAATACTTATAATACATCAGCTACTATTACACAACAAGCCCCATAAATAAGTATATTTAATTTTTCAATTTCTCATCGCTTGACAAAAATTATTCCAGTCATTATAATTGAGAGTAAAACTCATATCCTTAAGAGGCATCTATGTTAGAAAATGATTTCCTTCTGCTTGGTGGAAGAAAGTTTAAAAGCAGATTCTTTGTTGGAACTGGAAAATTACCTTCACCAGCTATAATTAAAGATATTATAAAAGAGAGTGGCAGTGAACTTGTAACAGTTGCATTAAGAAGGGTGAATTTTGAAGATAGAGAACATAACATTCTTGAGTATATTCCCGAGAGTGTAGTAGTAGCTATAAATACTTCTGGGGCAAGAAATGCTGATGAAGCTATAAGAATAGCAAGAATTGCAAGAGAAGCGGGTTGTAGTAATTTTGTTAAAATAGAAGTAATTCATGATATGAAATATTTATTTCCAGACAATGATGAGACTGTAAAAGCAACATACATTCTTGCGAAAGAAGGTTTTATTGTATTACCTTATGTTTTACCAGACTTTATAATTGCTAAAAAACTTGAGGATGCAGGGGCTTCTGCTATAATGCCTCTTGGTTCTCCAATTGGTAGTAATCAGGGTCTTAAGACAAAAGAACTCATAGAAATAATTATCGAGAATACTACATTACCTGTTATAGTGGACGCAGGTATTGGTAAGCCTTCTCATGCTGCAGAAGCTATGGAGCTTGGTGCAGCAGCAGTTTTAGTTAATACAGCCATAGCTACTTCTGAAGACCCTGTAATGGCAGCCAAGGCTTTTGCTCTCGGAGTTGAGGCAGGTAGAATGGCTTATATTGCTAAAATGAGAGAAGAACAAAAACTTGCTTCAGCAAGTTCTCCTTTGACTGGATTTTTGAGGTAGATATGAGTTTTTTTGAAGTTATTCAAAAGTATAATATCGATTTTAAGTCATACGAAGATAATCTTTCACTGGAAGATATAAAAAAAAGCCTTTATAAAGAAAAAAAGAATGAATTTGATTATTTGAATCTTTTGAGTTTGAAGGCTCAAAATTTTCTTGAGGAGATGGCAAGAGAGGCTCAAAAAATCACTTTTCAGTATTTTGGCAAAACGATTCAGCTTTATGCCCCTCTTTACATTTCTGATTATTGTACTAATAGCTGTACCTATTGTGGATTCAGTGCATTAAACAAAATAAAAAGACAGAAATTGACTCTTGAAGAAATTGAAGAAAATGCAAAAGAGATTGCAAAAACAGGCATTAAACATATTCTTTTTTTGACTGGAGAAGCTCCAGCTATAACTCCTATGGAATATTTGCTTGATACTGTTAAAATATTGAAGAAGTACTTTTCTTCAATTTCGATAGAGATATTTCCAATGGATATAGAAGATTACAAAATACTTGCAGAGGCTGGTGTTGATGGGCTTACAATATATCAGGAAACCTACGATAGAGAAATTTATGATAAAATTCATCTTGCAGGAAAGAAAAAAGATTATCTTTATAGGCTTGATACCCCTGAAAGAGGTGCTATAGCAGGCTTCAGAAGGGTTAATATAGGTGCTTTATATGGACTTGCTGAGCCTGTTAAGGATGCATTTTTCTCTGGGCTTCATGCTAAGTATTTACAGGATAAGTATATTGACACAGAGATAAGTATTTCATTTCCAAGAATTAATCCAGCAGAAGGAAATTTTAAGCCAGTATTTCATCTCGATGATAAAAGATTTGTGCAGTTTATATGTGCTTTAAGGCTTTTTTTACCTCGTTGTGGCATAACAATTTCAACAAGAGAAAATGCAAGAATGAGAGATAATTTAATTGGTCTTGGAATAACGAGAATGTCGGCGGGTTCAAAAACGTCTGTTGGTGGTTATAAATATGAGAATTTGCCAAATCAATTTGAGATTTCTGATAACAGAAGTGTTTATGAAATTGAGAGAGTTATCTGGCAAAAGGGATACGAACCAGTGTTTAAAGACTGGCATCAATTTTAAAATAACGGAGTAGGTGATGGGAGCATTACTTGAAAGATTTGAAGAAATGGAAAATGAATTAAAAACTGACTGGAATTATCTTAAAATTGACGATAAGTTGAAAAAGATTGAAGAATTAAAGAAAGAGTTGAGCAAGGAAGATGTCTGGAGTGATCATCAAACCTTTGCAAAGATTTCAAGTGAGGTAGCTTCTCTTGAAAAAGAGGTAAAAAGCTGGGTTGAATTAAAAGAAAAAATAACTGGAAATAAAGAGCTTGTAAGTTTAGCAGAGGATGAAAATGATGAAGAAACTTTATTGCACCTTTCAGAAGAGTATAATAAATTATTGAAAGAATTAAAAGGGCTTGAATTTGTTTTGATGTTCAGTGGGGAATTTGATAAAAACAATGCTTTTTTGAATATTCATCCCGGAGCTGGTGGAACAGAATCAATGGATTGGGCTGATATGCTACTCAGAATGTATATCAGATGGGCTGAAAGACATAATTTTAAGGTTGAAATTCTTGATTATCAACCTGGTGAAGTAGCTGGAGTTAAAGACGTCACAGTTTATATAAAAGGTGATTATGCCTATGGATATTTGTCAAGTGAAAATGGAATTCATAGACTGGTAAGACATTCTCCATTTAATGCCAACGATAAAAGGCAAACTTCTTTCTGTTCTGTTACAGTTATTCCAGAAATAAATGAGGACATAAACATAGAGATAGATCCTAAGGATTTGCGAATAGATACCTATAGAGCTGGTGGAGCAGGTGGACAGTATGTTAACAAAACTGAATCGGCAGTTCGAATCACTCATATTCCTACTGGTATAGTAGTAGCCTGTCAATCCGAAAGGTCTCAACTTCAAAATAGAGAAACAGCAATGAAGATGCTTAAAGCAAAACTTTATGATCTTGAAAAGAGAAAAAAAGAAGAAGAAAAAGAAAAACTTACAGAAAAAAAGGCTATAAATTTTGGAAGTCAGATAAGAAGCTATGTTTTCCAACCTTATACACTTGTAAAGGATCACAGGACAGATTTTGAAAACAGAAATATTCAGGCAGTTATGGACGGAGAGATTGACGACTTTATAATCTCCTTTTTAAAAATGAAAAACTCACAACAAATTTGAGGCTAATTCTGCAAGTCTTGACCTTTCTCCCTTTTCAAGGGTAATGTGTGCGTAAATAGGTTGACCTTTCATTCTGTCTATGAGGTAGGTTAAACCATTACTTCTTGAATCAAGATATGGAGTGTCTATCTGATAAGGATCCCCTGTAAAGACTATTTTTGTTCCTTCGCCTGCCCTTGTTATTATGGTTTTTACTTCATGAGGGGTAAGATTTTGAGCTTCATCAACAATAAAAAATGATTTTGAGAGACTTCTACCTCTTATATATGCTAAAGCCATAATTAAAAGCCTTCCATTCTGGAGCATATCATTTATATTTTTTGCCTCTTCTGAATCTTCATCAAACTGATGTTGAATAACAGATAAATTGTCATATAGAGGTTGCATATACGGGTCTATCTTTTTGTCAATATCACCGGGCAAATATCCTATATCTTTATTGGA
>FMJZ01051698.1_pt1 | contig 17925 bp, 17 predicted proteins | sample 1987881 | NCBI WGS metagenome assembly FMJZ01 (sample SAMEA4378227, study PRJEB15110) | soil metagenome | biome: soil; feature: Field; material: Soil | place: India | collected 2015-03-11 | depth 0 m
GGCTTAACATGGCCTCGCTTGAGCCAAGTACTCGCTCAAAGCGGTGGCATTACCCAAGAAGCCGATATTCGCAATATTGAAGTGCGCCGCCAACTGGGGAATGGCCAAACTGCCGTAACCAGAATTAATCTTTGGGAGATGATTCAATCGGGGGATGCGAACCAAGATATTACACTGCGCAGTGATGATGTGATTGTGGTGCCCAAGGCAAAGGAAGTGAATGCGGCGGAAGCCATACGGGTGGCCTCTGCGACGTTTTCGCCACAGGTGATTCGGGTACAGGTTGTGGGCGAAGTGGTGCGACCGGGCTTGGTCGAAGTACCCGCCAATGCCACCCTCACTCAGGGAATTGGGGCGGCTGGCGGATTCAATGTGCAACGTGCCAATATGTCTCGGGTGACGCTGGTGCGGCTCAACCGCGATGGCACGGTCAGTCGGCGACGCATTCCCTTTAGCTTGGCGGCTCAACCCAATGCCAAGAACAATCCTGTGTTGCAACAGGGGGATGTGATTGTGGTAGAACGGTCAGGGCTAACGCAGGTGGGAGATACGATTGGCAATGCGCTGCGTCCTGTAGGTTCGTTGGGACCCTTGGGAATTTTGATTAATCTATTCGATTAAGGAGAATAAATATACTACTAATGTCGCTCCCACAAAAAATACCTAGCTTACGGCTTGTTGATCGTGAGGCGCACCTTTCGGGCGATCGCGCGCCAAATCCATCACGGTTCAGCACCAGAAGGAGTTCTAAAAAGGATGGACTGCAAGCTTTTAGCGATCGCTGTCGGCGACGGTGGCGACTGCTTTCAGGGACTGTTTTACTCTCATTCTTAGTCATGGGCGGGTATGTTCTCTGGCAACCCGAAATGTACGAGGCCTATTTTCGCCTCCTGATGGAACCGGTGAAGGAGCCACAGCCTGCGCCAACCCTGACGCCACGTGATGGCATTGCCGAGACCCTCCCCTCTCCGCCGCCAACCACAACCCCTCCAGTGGATTTGGGAGTGGATTTGGGGTCACAGATTCTCGTTCTAGAAAGTGACAAAGTACTGGCACCCATTGCCCAGAAGCTACAGCAGCAGTATCCGCATCTGACCACACGGGTATTGGCCGAGCATCTGGAAATTCGACCAGTGGTTAGCTCAGCAACAGAGCAACTACCGACACAAACAAAAGTGCTAGAAGTGGCCTATCGCGATCGCCAGCCAGAAATCGTGACCGCAGTGTTAAAGGCCGTCGCAGAAGCGTTTGTTGACTACAGTCAGCGCGATCGCCAAGAACAACTCAATCGCACCCTAGAGCAACTTGACAAAGACATCAATCAGCACCTTGCAGAATTAGAGCAACTCCAGCAGCAACTCCAAGCCAGCCAACCGCGAGGTACGAGCCTGCAACCCTCAGAACAACTGCGCTTTTTGACGGAACAGTATCGCCAAATCCATAGCCTGCGCCAAGCGGCTCGCCTTAAGGCCGTGGAAGCCTACGGTCGTTTTCAAGGGTTCCAAGAACAACTCAAGATGACCCCCGCCGAAGCCCTAGCAGCAGCAAATTTGAGTACCTCCCCTGCTTATCAGCAACAACTGGCACGCATTCAAGAACTGGATCAAGAAATTGCCAAGAATTTAGCCATTTTTCGGGAAGGGACACCCGTTATCCAAGCCCTAGAGGAACAGCGGCGAGTTTTGGTGGAGCAATTGCAGGCGATTGCCAGCCAAGTAATTGGTGAGCAATATCAAGTGGACAACCCCACTGCCCTAGGCTTTCAGGGAACAGTGTCACAAACGCTGATTGCCAACTACATTACGGCGTGGATTGAATACGAAAACCAGCGGCGCTATGATGCTGAACTTGCAGCCCCCCAAGCGGCGATTGCCCAACAATTACAACAACTGAGTAGCCAACTCCCCGCCATTGATCGCCTTGAAAATCGGATTCGGACAGCCAATCTCTCCCTAGAGATGCTCAATCAAGCCCGACAGGCGGTACAACTACAACTAGCGCAGAATAACTTTGCTTGGCAGGTGTTGACGGATTTAGAGAATCCCGCTGTCCAACCCACTTTCCCGCGCTTGCTGCTGTTGGTGCTAGGGGCAATCACCAGCCTTGTGTTGGGGGTTCTGGCTATTTATGTGGCAGATGCCGCCGCTAATACGTTTGTCAGTCCAGCACAGGTAGAAGAGGCCCTAGGCTTGCCCCTCCTTGGCAAAATTCCCAAGGCAAGCCCCCAAACCAATCTCCGCTTAGAGCGCGTGGTGAAGGGCAATTCAGGGCTGTGGCAGGTGACCCAAGTCCTACCCTCTGTCGGGGAATGGGTGAAGTTTCAAGAAGCCTTTCACCATGGGTTTGCCAACCTCCAGGCCGTGGGTTTGGGGCATTCGTTAGCCGTGATTTCAGCCCTACCCGCCGATGGGCGTACCACCGTTGCTCTGCATCTTGCCCTTGCTGCCGCAGGCACGGGTCAGCGAGTTCTGCTCATTGATGGGGATTTGCGGCGACCCCAGATTCACCGCTATCTCGGACTGACAAATGAACAGGGCTTGGCGGATTGGTTAATTCATCGGCGGTACTGGTATAGCGTTGCTCAGGCGCGGCGTGGTCTTGCAATTTTAACCGCCGGGGAGTTGCGGCAACAGCCGATGCGGCTCCTCAGCCAGGACACCGTCAAGCAGTTCATGGCTCACCTCAAAAATTACTTTGATCTGGTGATTGTGGATACACCGCCCTTGGCCAACTTTGCTGATGCCAAACTCTGGTCGGGACTGGTGGATCAGACCCTTGTGGTGGTGAATCTGAAGGCACCCCAGCAGCCTGTGCGACTAGCCTTGGCAGATTACAGTTTGGGGAATGTCAGTGCTTTAGGCGTTGTGGTTAATCTCGCCTAAAGTTAAGCTATTCTTCAAAGAACCAGAGTTCCTTGTTGATACTCTCATCCAGCACTTGGGGGGGGCGCAGAACCAGCAGGAGTTGGCCAAGAATTGAGACTGTAGGCGGTTCAGGAAACCAAGCGAGTTGGACAGTATCACTAGCCGCAGGGGCAATCAGCAGGTAGCGATCGCGCTCCCATTCTGGAAGCCCGCGATCCACAATTAGGAGCACCTGTTCAATGGGGAATCCCTCTGGCGTTGGCGGTAATTCTGTGGGTAACTCTGCCACCGGCCAAAGCACCGCGACTGGATCAATGGCATTCAGGAGAACTTGCCAACTGGGGAGAGCCACTAGGGTCATGGGTTGGGGGATAGAGACTAATTGAAAAGCGCCCGTAGAAGTTAACTGGGGTACTTGCTTCAAGGCTGTGGCAGTGAGGGGGGCTGTTCCTGCTACGGGAACGAGGTAGGGCAGATCTTCAGCGGAATCCAAGCGGTAAAGGGGGAGTCGGGGTTGGCTAGCAGCGGGAACCACAGTAAAGTCCGTCAGCAGTTTTTCAAGCGCTTGGCGACCTGTAGCGGATTCAACAAAGCGAAAGCCCTGAGCAATGAGGCGCGATCGCTGGGCTAAATCGCGTTGCTGCCGCGCCAGTTGCCAATAGTAGCGACCAATGCGATCGCCGACGCTCTCACTAAAGCCTTCACTATCATCCTTTTGATAGCTCACCGCTTTGAGGGCACGGCAGACCTCATGAACCGCAGTGACATCCAGTTGTTTCTCGACAATAAGTGTGGCTGCTGCAAGGCGATCGCCCGCCGATAAGACCCGCAGTTCATAGAGCAGATCGCTGCCCCGCGTTTGAAAATAGGCACGCACAGATTCAGGGGCTTCCCGTAGGCTCTGACTCACTTGCAGGGCAATGATCAGTTGATTTTGGTGAATGGGTTCAATGCCCGTGGCCTCAAAAATTGCTTGGGGAGAGAGCCCCTGTTTTTGCAGTTGCTGGCATCCTGCCCCCCAATCCTGCCAAGTTCCCTCTTTGCGGCGTAGGCGTTGCAGCACTTCCGTTGTCAGGGCATCCTGTTCTTGACTCATCCAATCACCTCCTAGCAGCAGGGAAGCATTCTATTGATTGCTAGCGATCGCGCACCGTTGTCCCTTGGCGTTGAATTGCCAGTATTTCCACCCGTGCCTGCACATCAAACCTTGCCCAGGTCTCCTTGAGGGCGGTGGCAATGGCAGAAGCGGTAACGGGATCTCCGAGCGCTAAAAGAGTGGGGCCTGCTCCACTGATAACCAAACCGTGGGCACCCGCCTCAAGAGCCGCCCTGTGGAGATCGGCATAACCTTTGATCAGACTTTGGCGGTAGGGTTGATGCAGGCGATCGCCCAAGGCCAGTTGCAGCCACTCCCGTTGACCCGTTTCCAAACCCCGCAGCAGAGCACCAAGGTGACTGATATTAAAAACTGCATCACTGTAGGTACAGTGGGGGGGCAGCACTTGCCGCGCTGTTTCCGTGGCTAGCTCAAAGTCTGGAATCGCCACAATCGGCACCACATCCTGATCCCAAGGAATCTCTAGCCAATGCCATCCCCCTGCACTCTCTGGGACAGCAAGACGACAGCCCCCTAGCAAGGCAGGCACCACATTATCCGGGTGGCCTTCCATTTCAATGGCCAATTCTAGAACCTCGGTATGACTGAGGGGAAAGCCCGCCAGCCGATTTGCCCCCACCAATCCACCAATAATTGCTGTCGCTGAGCTGCCTAGGCCTCGTGCGAGGGGAACCCCCAGATCAATCTCTAAGTAAACGGGTGGGGCTTCACGCCCTAGGTATTGATAGAAACGGTGGTAGGCACGATAGGCCAAATTGTCGGAGCTACTGCTGACACCGGCTGCCTCAGTGCCCCGCACACTGACATGGGGGCGATCGCTCAAGGAAAAGGTAAACGTATTGGTGAGGGTCAAAGCCGCCCCCAGACAGTCAAACCCTGGCCCCAAGTTGGCCGTTGTTGCTGGCACAGTCACCACTGTCATCATGGGTTATGGTTCCTCCCCGGTACCAAAGGCGCGATCGCCCGCATCCCCCAAGCCAGGCACAATAAAGCCCTGCTCATTCAATGTCTCATCAATCGTTGCCGCATAGACTTGCACTGCGGGAAAATGAGCACCGAGTTTCTGCAACGCTGGCGGGGCAGTGACCACGGAAATAATTCGCACCAAGGCTGGGTCAATTCCCCGCTGCACCAACTCCTGCATTGCTGTCATGATCGAACCTCCTGTTGCCAGCATCGGCTCACTAATAAGGACACGGGTTTGCGGGTCAAACTGCGGGGGCAACTTATTGAGATAGCAACTGGGCTCAAGGGTGGCCTCATCCCGCACAATCCCTAAGTGGTACGTCTTTGCTGTGGGTAAGACCCCTTGGGCACCATCCAGCAAGGCCAAACCCGCCCGCAGAATCGGTACGACCACGACGGGTACTTGGGGATTCACCACCAGCGCTGCACAGGGGGCAAGGGGCGTTTCAACCACTGTTTCCACCGTTGGTAACCATTCCCGCGCCGCCTCATAGGCCAGCCATCGCCCCAGTTCTGTCATTGCCACCCGAAATAAGGGGGTGGGCGTGTTGCGATCGCGAGCAACTGCTAGCCAATGCTGAATGAGGGGATGAGGGGGGACATAAATGCGCAATTGGGGGGTCACAGTATTGCTCCAGTACGTACCCGGCGGGCTTTCCTATTGTCCACCGAAATCGTCCCCTTTAGACACGGCCAAATCGCCGCTGTCGCTGTTGGTAATCCCGTAGCGCCTCATGGAAAGCAGCGCGGTCAAAATCTGGCCAGAGGGTCTTGGTGACGTAAATTTCTGAATAGGCCACCTGCCACAGCAAAAAGTTACTGACGCGCATCTCGCCACTGGTGCGAATCAACAAATCGGGATCCGGTAGGCCACCCGTGTACAAATGGCGTTCAAAGAGCACTTCATCAATATCCGCAGGGTCAAGGCGTCCCGCTTTTACTTGGGCTGCAATCGAACGGCAAGCGTGGATGATTTCCCGTCGCCCACCATAGTTGGTTGCCACCACAAATTTAATTTTTTGGTTATTGGCCGTAGCGGTCATCGCTCGCTCAATTTCCGCTTGTAGGGAGTTCGGCAAACACGCCAAGTCACCCACAAAGTGAATTTGCACACCCTCGGCAACCATTTCCGCTAGCTCCTGCCGCAACACCCGCTCAAAGAGGGTCATCAGAAAATCCACCTCCGGCAGGGGGCGTCCCCAGTTTTCTGTGGAGAAGGCATAGGCGGTCAGGGCTGCAATGCCCCAATCTTTGCAACAGCGCAGCAGATCCTTGAGGGTATCCACCCCCCGTTGATGCCCCATAATGCGCGGTAAATTGCGTTGCTTCGCCCAGCGGCCATTCCCATCCATAATCACCGCCACATGGCGAGGCAGGCGATCGCGATCCAAATCATCGGGTAACTCAATGAGTGAATGGGGCTGTAGCGTCATGGACACATCCTATCGGCGGAAATTAGCGCAGTGGCCATACAGTCTTCCAAAATTTTAAGCTGTGTCGACGTTGACGGGGTTGTGAAGTTCCCGTCCCTTGATCCTGCACATATTGCCGCAACAGTTCCCCTAGTTTACTGCTTGTGAGGGGACGTTGAAGCTCCCCCTTAAAGGCAAGGGAAATTGACCCCGTTTCCTCAGAGACCACTACACAGACACAGTGGCTAATCCGTTCGGTAATCCCTAGGGCAGCGCGATGGCGAGTCCCCAACTGCCAAGGCCCCGTGCGATCCGAGAGCGGTAGGATCAACTTGGCAGCAATCACTTCAGCCCCCCGCACCCAAATTGCCCCATCGTGCAGGGGGGAACTCGCCTGAAAAATTGAGGTAATGAGTTCTGGTGAAAGGCGGGCATTGAGGGCGATTCCCGCATGGGTAAAATCTTGGGGGCTGAGCTTTGTATGGGTTTCTAAGAGAATGAGTGCCCCCGTACGATCTTGAGATAATCCCTTCACTGCTGTCACAATCAGATCAACAGCATCATTGGTAAGACTCGACTCGGCCACGGGCTGCACAAAGCCCAAAAACTGTCCTCGCCCCAATTGTTCCAGAAAAATGCGAATTTCCGACTGCAGAATGACGGCTAAGGCTACTGCAGAACCAATCACTAAGTTGTGAAGTACAAAGCTCAAAAACTGTAGCTCAATGGCACGACTGAGGGAGGTCGCCAACAGGAGGAAGATAAAGCCCCGTATCATCCAGAGGGTTCGCCGCTCGGCCACAACCCGCAAAATAGCGTAGGTCAAGGCCAAGACCAAAACCACATCCACGACTGTTCGCACCTTGGCCAGTGTCTCCGAAGACAGCAGCAGCCACGACAAGTTCCCTAGGAGGCTGATCATCCCATCGTGCTCGTCACCTCCTAAGGGGTGGGGGTGCTCAATCGCAGGGGCAAGACATCATGGGCCACCAAATCAGCGTAGGTTTCCCGTTGCAGGATCAGGTTGGCTTCCCCCTCACAGACGACCACCGCCGCCGGCCGGGGCACACGATTGTAGTTGGAGGCCATGCTGTAGTTATAGGCACCTGTACTGGCCACCACTAAAATATCATTGGCTTGCAGGGGGGGTAGGGTGACTTGGGGCAGCAGAATATCGCCCGATTCGCAGTGCTGACCGGCAATACGCACGGTTTCTGTGGCGGCAGTGGTCATGCGATTGGCACACAGGGCTGTATATTGCGCCTGATAGGTAATCGGTCGTGGATTATCGGACATGCCACCGTCCACAGCGATATAGGTGCGTAGCTCAGGAATTATCTTACGGCTGCCCACCGTGTAGGCAGTCACTGCCGCAGGCCCAACGATGGAGCGACCCGGCTCGCAGATGAGTTTGGGTAAGGGAAGGTGACGTTGCTCACAGGCTTGACTCAGTTGATGGCTAATTGCCTTTGTCCAGTGGGCGATCGCCGGTGGATTATCGGAGTCTACATAGCGAATGCCAAGCCCCCCTCCCACATTCAGTTCGCGCATGGGTAGCATGGCCTCACGGGCTTGAGCCAGCCAATCCACAAGGACATCACATAGGTCTAAATGGGGTTGCTCCTCAAAAATCTGTGAGCCAATGTGGGCGTGGAGTCCGACCCAGTCCAGTTCGGGATGCGCCTTGGCAAACTGAAGCAACTCTGGAAACTGTTGCGGGTCAAAGCCAAATTTGCTGTCTAGATGCCCAGTGCGGATATATTCGTGGGTGTGGCATTCAATCCCCGGTGTCAACCGCAACATGACGCGGGGTGGAGTCGAGAGATCATGCTCCTCAACGTAGGCAGCAAGGCGCTCTAGTTCCAGCCAGTTATCGGCAACAATCGTGCAATTGACCTCAAGGGCATAGAGGAGTTCTTGGGGGGACTTGTTATTACCGTGGAAGTAAATGTGGCTGGCAGGAACCCCCGCACTCAAGGCAGTGTAGAGTTCACCCCCGGAGGCCACATCAATCCCCAAGCCTTCACTGTGGGCAAGGGCGCAGGTGGCCAAGCAGTTCCAAGCCTTTGAGGCATAGAGCACCAAAAATTCACCGCCATAGGTCTGCTGAAGGGTGTCTTGATATTGACGGCAAGCGGTGCGAAAGGTGAATTCATCAAGGATGTAGAGGGGAGAGCCAAACTGTGCCACTAACTCCACCACATCACACCCACCAATGGTGAGATGGCCTCGGGCATTGGTTTGCGCAGTCAGGGGTAAAATTTGTTGATTGGCAGCAAGGGGGACGGGGGTGGAGATCATGGGTCAATATCGCGAGAAATCAAAGAATAATAAGGACAAATCGCTATTCTCAATTCTAGGGGGATTTGGGCGATCGCTCCCTTGCCTATTTTTGGGCACTCCAGTTCAGTAAAAAAGGGGGCAGCCCTTCCTGACCATTGAGCACAATTACTTGGGGCACTTGGGCCCCTCCTTCGCGCCATGCTTCGATCGCTTCCTTTTGCAGCACTAACTGACCACCCGGAGCTTTGAGGGTTTCGGCAAGGAGGCGCTGGGCTTCCGCTTTCCCTTGGGCACGGTTAATTTCCGCTTGCGCCTGTTGAGCCGCCTCTTGGGCAATATAGACCGCCCGTTGGGCCCGCTGCTCAGCAATTTGCTTATCCTCGACGGCCTTGGAAAATTCCTCCGAAAAGTCAAGGTTAACAACACTGGTATCCAGTACGAGAATGTGGTACTTGGCTAGGCGATCGCTAAGGGCATGATCAAAATCCTCCTTGAGTTCATCCCGCTTGGTAATGGCCTCCTCCGCCGTGCGACGGGCAGCGGCAATTTTGAAGGCCTCTTGGGTCTGGGGAGCAATGATTTTGGCTACGATATTTTCCAGCGTCCCTTGGGTGCGGCGCACATCCACGATGGCCATGGGGTCTAGGCGAAAGTTGATGGCAAAACTGGCGGTAATGTCCTGTAAATCTTTGGTGGCACTTTCCGCCGGCACTTCAAACTTCTGTACGGTTACGTCATACACATTCACACTGGCAATAAACGGCGGTTTCCAGTGAATGCCCTCAAGGAGGGGGGTATCCTGAGCTTTACCCAAAATACTCAGCACTCCTGCTTGGCCGGGATTAATAATCACTACTGCATTCAAAAGGACAACCAGCAAGACAATGGCGATCGCCACCACTGAGGAGGTAAGCCGCGAACTGAGGAGTTGATTCATGGCCAAAGAATTGGATTGCTGCTTTGATTATAGGGGGAGTGCTTCCCACCGATCCTGAAGGCAATTCCTTGCTAGAGTACAGATAGTCTGTCATTTGCTGAGCGTCCTATGCGGTTGCCCATTACTGCTGTCCAAGCAGCCTACTATGGTGATGCCTACTATCGCACCCCACCTCCAGACCTCCCTTCGCTGTTGTTGAAGGAGCGGATCGTCTATCTCGGCATGCCTTTGGTGCCAGCGGTTACGGAGCTGATCATTGCGGAACTGCTCTATCTGCAATACGACGATCCCGAAAAACCGATCCGCATTTACATCAACTCGACGGGAACCTCCCGCTACGATGGCGAACCCATTGGCTTTGAAACGGAAGCCTTTGCTATCTGCGACACCATGCGCTACATTAAGCCCCCTGTGCATACGATCTGCATTGGTCAAGCAATGGGGATGGCAGCCATGTTGCTCTCTGCCGGTACCAAGGGGTGTCGCGCCAGCTTACCCCACGCCACGATTGTCCTGCACCAAACCAAGAGCTATGCCCAAGGGCAAGCCACCGATATCCAAATTCGTGCCAAGGAGGTACTGGCCACTAAGGCGATGATGGTAGAAATTTTGGCGCAAAATACCGGTCAACCCCCCGAGCGCATTACCCGCGATATGGATCGGCTGCTCTATATGACGCCGCAAATGGCCAAGGAATACGGCATTATTGACCGCATCCTCGAACCCGAAGCAGTGACCAAGAAACTACCCGCCACTCTCACCTAGTGCAAGACGGCTGCCCAGTCGCGACCAATGCGAATCGTAATATCCGAAGACAGCACCCCTGTGGAGTTGGGGGATACTCGCCCCATGCCAAGGACGGAACGAATCATTTGCGCAGCTCCAATATCCCCTTGCTGTGCCACAATCTCTGTTTCAGGGGCTTGCTGATACCACTCTTCACTAATGATTACATTGGTATAGCCGTGGTGGGCGAGAAAATCCGCCATGTCTTGGGCAGCCTCACTGCTACCGGAGGCATTTTGCAGAGCAATGCGCAGCGTACTCGTTTCACGCCACGTATGGTCAATCAGCTTCGAGGGGTGATCGCTAAAGTGCTCAGCAACCACCCGATCAATGCGGTCATAGTCAGGAAGCCAGTAGCTCTCACTAAAGCGTCCCGGCAGCAGGATCAAACGGAGGTTATCTGGCTCAATGCGCAGACTAAATTGGGCGATCGCCATCAGTTCGGCAAAGGTTAAATCCGTATCCACATATTTTCGGAGAACACCGTAGATTTTCGGCAACTGGGTCAGCATGATGGGATTGGCCAGTTTCTTTTGCAGCGCCTTAATCAGCATTTGCTGCCGCTGGGCACGACCAATATCCCCCAGTTCATCGTAACGAAAGCGAACAAAGCCCTCTGCTTGCTCCCCGTTCAGGGTTTGCAGCCCTGGTTGAAGATCAATGTAGAGTTTTTGGGTGTGATCGGTGTAAACCATCCGCTTGGGCACGTTGACTTCGACCCCCCCCACCAAATCCACCAGTTCTCGAAATGCACCTGTATCAATGCGAATGTAGCGATCAATGGGGGTATAGTTGAGAGTTTTACTCACCACCCGCACCGTTAGATCGACCTCCCCATAAACATTGGCCGCATTAATTTTGTCGATGCCATAACCGGGAATCTCAATACGGGTGTCACGGGGAATACTGAGAACGGTTATCGTGCCATTTTCAGGGTTAAACCGCGCCAGTAGGAGGGTGTCGGTGCGACCACGGAAGCGTTCCGCAGAACCTTCAGGGGCATCCAAGACCTTATCTACCCCCAGCACTAGGAGGTTCACTGGCCGACCCATGCCATACTGCAACCCCCGCGTTATCATTTCCAGCCAAGAGGGATCGCCTTGTCCCCGATGGTTAGTGCCCTGAAAGGGTGACATCAAGACAAACGTCATGCCCGCAAAGGCAGAGACCAAGGACACACCACTAAAGGCAGCAATCCAGCCTAGGGTACGCCACACTGAAGGGCGCGATCGCTGACTCCTGCTCTTTTGAGACCCTCTTTGACTTCCCCGACCACCCACAGTAGAACTCACCAGTTTACGTTGTTTGACGCCTCGTGCCACAAATTCACTCCCGAAATAAAAACGAATTGCGGGCTAGTCGGGTGGACGCAACCCCTGTCCCTAGTGTAGGGGATTGATTACTGATCCCACACTTATACCTATTGGACTGCCCAGGCTTGTTTCTATTTTTCGGCCAGTTCCTGAGATTTATGCGCTGGGCATTGGACACCGTTCCGCTGGCAGCTTAGTAGAGCCGCTCAAGGACATACTCTGTCAACTGGCTGAGGGCCTGACGCGGTTCTGACGGTGGCAGCACTTCAAGGGCCGGTAGAGCCGCCTGGGCATATTCCTTGGCTAAATTGCGAGCATCTTCGATGGCACCACTTTGGCGCACTAGGTTGAGGGCGGTTTCTAGATCCCCTTCTTCACTGAACTCGCGCTCGATGAGGGTGTGCAGATAGGGGGCTTTGGGTAGGGCAAAAAGGACGGGGGCCGTTAGGTTGCCATCCCGCAAATCTGAGCCAGCGGGTTTCCCTAGTTCTGCGGTGGAGCGAGTGAAGTCGAGGATGTCATCCACGATTTGAAAGGCCAAGCCCAAGTTTTTGCCGTAGGTGTACATGGCTTCGATGGTTTCTGGGGGCGCTTCACTGAGAACCGCTGCCGCCTTGGCACTGTTGGCAATGAGGGAAGCTGTCTTGTAGTAGGTTTTCAGTAGATAGTCCTCTAGGGTAATGCTGGTGTCAAAGCGGTTAAAGCCTTGGCGAATTTCCCCTTCAGCAAAGTCTTTGATCACTTGTGAGAGGAGTTTCACCACTTGCAGGTTATCTAAATCTGCTAAGTACCAAGAGGCTTGGGCAAACAGAAAGTCTCCCGCTTGAATGGCCACCCGATTGCCAAAGACACTGTTGACGGTGGGCACACCGCGCCGCAGTTGCGCTTGATCCACCACATCATCGTGAAAGAGACTGGCGGTGTGAATCATTTCCGTAATTTCTGCTAGGCGGCAGTGCCGGGGAGTAATCCCCTGATCGGGCAGCGTGGCTCGCGACACTAAAAAAACAATGGCGGGTCGAATGCGCTTACCACTGGCAGCAAAAAGATGTTCGGCGGCAGCAGAGAGTACGGTGTGTTGTGCTCCAATCAGTGCCTTCAGGTTCTCTGTCAGCACACAGAGATCTGCTTCGACAGGTGAAAAAAGAGAGGTTACCGAAGTCATGGACGGGCTGGCCGCATAAGTTACGAAATTTTACAGAATCCTAGTTGTATTCTAAGCGAACCCTCCAGTCTTGGGTAAGGGTTCCGATGAATTTTCAGGAAGGCTGAGAATTGAGAGCCACTCCGGTCATGGGATCAAACAGATAAAGATGGCGAGCCTGCAACTGGAGAGGGTCACCCATTTGAGGGATTTGCTGACTCGGGGCTAGCCACAGCAGTTCTTGGGAGCTATTCATCAGGCGACAGCGGACAATGGCTTCGCGGCCTAGGGGTTCAACGAGGGTGGCGATCGCCCCCAAGCCCTGCTCACTGATATACAAATGTTCTGGGCGAATGCCCACGGTGAGGGGCTGTTCACTTTCCAACGGCCAATGGGGGGTGTCCGAACAGGGCAAGGGCTGCTGCGCTATCCACAGGCGGCTACCATCCCAGCGAGCGGGCAGTAAATTCATCGGTGGGGTGCCCAAAAATCGCGCCACTATGGTATTGGCGGGTTTGTTATAGAGATCAGCAGGACTGCCAATTTGCTGAATTTGACCACGATCCAGCACCACAATGCGATCGCCAAGGGTCATGGCCTCCACCTGATCGTGGGTGACATAGAGGGTAGTAATGCCCAGTTGTTGATGCAATTGTTTCAGTTCAGCACGGGTTTGCTCCCGCAATTGGGCATCAAGGTTGGAGAGGGGTTCATCAAGGAGAAACACTTGGGGCGATCGCACCAAGGCCCTTCCCAAGGCCACCCGCTGCTGCTGACCACCGGAGAGTTGACGCGGTTTGCGCTGCAGTAGGGACTCAATCCCCAGTAGCTTAGCCACTTGAAGAATCCGTTGCTGTCGTGTGGCCGGATCAACACCGCGCATTTTCAGACCAAAGCCAAGGTTTTCGGCCACGGTCATGTGGGGATAAAGGGCATAGTTCTGAAAGACCATTGCCACATCGCGATCGCGCCCACTGCGGCCATTGACACAGGTCTCCCCAATATAAATCTCACCACTGGTGGGTTGCTCCAAGCCAGCAATGAGCCGCAATAGGGTGGATTTACCACAACCAGAAGGCCCGACAATTACCCAAAGCTCCCCTGCGGGTACCGTCAAAGACAGGGGGCCAATCCCCACTCCCGGTGCAAATCGTCGTGTGACGCCCTCTAGGCGCAGTGCTGCCGTCACAACCTATCGCCAGCCCACCCACGTAAAGAAATCTTGGCCAGTCACCCACTCGAGCACCAGCAGGGCAATAAAGCCAATCATGGCAAAGCGGCCGTTGATCAGCTCCGCATAGCGGGACCAACCAAATTGAGGGGTCAAATCATCGGACGTCGGTTCACCCATGGCGTTAGGAATGCAAAACAACTTCTTTAGCTTGGCATAGGACCTTTAGCATTTCATGCCCTTTTTGTATCTCATATTTTAGAAGAGGGCTGTTTCTGCTGTAGGGCTGTAATCACTGCCTTAATTTGGGCTTGACCGGCAGACTTTTCAAATCGCAGGGGAAACTTGCCGCGCCGCAATAACCGCCAGCCTAAGGGAGCCAGGCTCACAACCCCGCCAACGTCTCGAAAGCGATTGCCCACCACCCGTAGGCCAAATTGCCGCTCATCCACCCAGCCACCTTCTTTCACTAGTTCCAAGAGCACTTGCCGATGGCGCAAAGGACGGTCTTGATTGCGGGTTGCTGTTGTTGAGCGTGCTAGGATCGCCTGCTTGATCTCACTAATGCGATCGAGGGGTTGCACGCCCACAGGACACACCGTATTGCAATTAAAACAACGGGTACAGCCCCACACGCCACTGGTGGCAGTGTTGTATTGGGCTAGGCGTTGGTCAGTTTCGCTATCGCGGCTATCGGCCACAAGGCGAGCCGCTTTGGCAAGGGCATGAGGACCGACAAAGTTGGGATTCACGTCCACGGCATTGCAGGCACCGTAGCAGGCACCACAGAGAATACAGTTACCCGAAGCATTGAGTTTGGCGCGATCGCTGGGGGATTGGAGAAACTCCCGCTCCGGCACTTGCCGTGCCGCTGTACTCACATAAGGATTGACAGCTGAAAGTTTTTGCCAAAAATCACTCATGTCCACGACAAGGTCTTTGAGGACAGGCAAATTCCCCAAGGGGGCGATCGCAATTTGGTTGGGCACAGGACTATTGGCTAACTCGGTGCGAATACTTTGCTGACAGGCAAGCGCAGAACGACCATTGATCGTCATCGCGCAACTGCCGCAAATGGTGTTTCGACAATTTTTGCGAAAGCTAAGACTACCGTCTTGGTATCCCTTGATTTGAATGAGGGCATCAAGGATCGTCAGGGAAGGATCAATCTCTAGTTCAAAGGTTTGCCAATAGGCGCTCTTGTTGGGTGCTTGGCGGCGAATCGTCAACTGAATTGTCATATGCTGGCGTCAGCCCAATGTAGTTTCCAGTGTATAGCAAGCACTGCGGCGATGATGAAAGTTGCAACATCCCTACTTTACTTCCTCATCACAGCCCTCCTAGGGCTTGGGGGAGGCTATCTTGTCTGACTACGGGGGCATAACAGCATTTGGTATGTCTTAGCGGGGGCGATCGTCCTTATTTATGTATGGCATGGTACCGACCGCATTTCGGTCGTGTTCAGGCTGCCTATAGTCGCATTTTCCTGCTGGTGGTTGGGGATACACCCCAATAAGTTTGATCTGCTCGGTGCCGGAGCGCTGATTATCATGTACGCGCCAAGAAGCCATTGACAGCGGGGCGATCGCCCCAAGGTCATTTTATAAGCTGGGCTTATCTAATCTATTTGAAAGTAATGTTTATTAAATGTGTGTTTTGCTGAAGAATTTGCTATAGACTAAGGCAAGCAAATCAAAAAGCTTGCATAGATAAAAGACTATATTTGTGCTGTTGACCGACGGATGCAACGCCGGCGATTGCCCAATAGTCTTCTATCAACTTCAACGTCTACAGCCCCATGGATAGCCCCTGATAATTAAGGAGGAGTAGTACTGTGGATTTTCTCGGTCAGTTTTTGCAGGATTTTGTCAAGCAATTACAGTCGCCCACCCTTGGTTTCTTGCTGGGGGGCATGGTCATTGCGGCTCTGGGCAGTCAACTTCAGATTCCCGATGCCATCTATAAGTTCATTACTTTTATGTTGCTAATGAAAGTGGGCCTCAGCGGTGGTATTGCGATTCGCAGTTCCAACCTACAGGAGATGCTCTTGCCGGCACTCTTTGCTGTGGCGATGGGAATTCTCATTGTATTTATTGGCCGTTATACCTTAGCAAAGCTTCCGAAGGTCAGAACCGTTGACGCGATCGCCACCGCAGGCTTATTTGGGGCTGTGAGTGGTTCGACTATGGCAGCGGCACTGACGGCTCTGGAGACGCAGAAAATTAGCTATGAACCTTGGGCAGCCGCACTGTATCCCTTCATGGATATTCCTGCTCTGGTGACAGCCATTGTCGTGGCCAGCATTTACCTCAAGAAAAAACAGGAGAAAAAGGCGCCAGCTTCCCTCAGTGCCGTTGGTGCCTATGCAGGTTCAGGGAGTGCCACAGGTTATGCTGATAGCACGAGTGAGTACCGCAGTCAACACAGCAAACGAGTCAGAATCTGGCCGATTGTCAAAGAAAGTCTGCAAGGGGCAGCTCTTTCCGCACTGCTGCTGGGTGTTGCCTTAGGCATCTTTACCCGTCCCGACGGTGTCTATGAGAGTTTTTACAACCCTCTGTTTCGTGGTTTACTCTCGGTGTTGATGCTCGTCATGGGGATGGAGGCTTGGTCACGCTTGGGTGAATTGCGCAAAGTGGCTCAGTGGTATGTGGTTTATGCCGTCGTGGCACCGCTGGTGCATGGCCTGATTGCCTTTGGTTTGGGAATGATTGCCCACTATGTTACTGGCTTTAGCCTTGGGGGTGTGGTGATTCTAGCCGTAATTGCCTGCTCTAGTTCCGATATTTCTGGGCCGCCAACACTGCGGGCAGGTATTCCCTCCGCCAACCCTTCCGCCTATATTGGTGCTTCCACCGCGATCGGGACTCCCATTGCCATTGGTCTCGGAATTCCGCTTTACCTTGGCCTTGCCCAAGCAATCATGGGCGGCAGCTAGTGACCCAAACGCGCCAATTTCACTCAAGGAGGTACTTAGAATGGCCAAGCCAGCCAAGAAGCTCGTGATTGTGACCGAGAAGATTCTCTTGAAAAAAATTGCCCAAATCATTGATGAGGCGGGGGCAACGGGCTACACTGTGATGGAAACCGGCGGCAAAGGGAGTCGCAATGTGCGCTCCTCTGGTCAACCCAGCGTTTCCGATACCCAAGCCAACATCAAGTTTGAGGTACTCACCCAAACACGGGAAATGGCGGAAAAAATTGTGGATCGGGTTGCAGTTGAGTTTTTCAACGATTATGCGGGCATTGCTTATATCTACGATGCCGAAGTGCTGTACGCCCACAGTTTTTGTGGCCCAGGGGGCTGCTGAAATTTCTGGGGCTTGACAGTGCACTCCCTGATTTTCTAAACTAGAGTTCTGTCGCGGGTATAGCTCAGTGGTAGAGCGCAACCTTGCCAAGGTTGATGTCGCGCGTTCGAATCGCGTTACCCGCTTTTGAAGGAGTGAGCGATCGCCCGCCTTTTTCGAAAAACGCCTAGATCGGTCCTAATCGGTATCAGCATGAAAATAGCGGTAAATTTTTTCCGCTAGGCGGGGGCCAACCCCATGCACCTGCGCTAACTGTTCGGGCGTAGCCATGCGAATGTAGTCGATGGAGCGAAAGGTGGCAAGGAGTTCCTTTTGGCGTTGATAGCCCAAGCCGGGAATTTGGTCGAGGTGCGATCGCCGTTGGCGTTGGGCACGTTTTTGACGGTGGAAGTTCAGGGCAAAGCGGTGAGCCTCATCGCGGACGCGGCGTAGCAATTGCACCCCCGGTTGCTCTGGATCGGTCAGGAGAGGCTGGCGGTGGTGGGGTAGGAAAATCTCCTCCCGCTGTTTGGCTAAGCTGAGAAGGGTGAGATCGCCCAGGAGTGGCTCCAAGACCTGAACCACGGCGGACAGTTGCCCCTTGCCGCCATCGATGAGGATCACATCGGGCCAATCATCAGC
>FMJZ01026285.1_pt1 | contig 17882 bp, 15 predicted proteins | sample 1987881 | NCBI WGS metagenome assembly FMJZ01 (sample SAMEA4378227, study PRJEB15110) | soil metagenome | biome: soil; feature: Field; material: Soil | place: India | collected 2015-03-11 | depth 0 m
ATTTTCTAAAATTTTTGCAAAGGAGAATTAATAACATGAAAAAATTTTCTATATTATTTTTACTTTTCATTTTTTTGTTTTTAGGTTTCATTCAAGGAGAAAAATCCTCTTCACAAGCTAATCCAATGGTAGTAAAAACCTTAGGTACCTTTGAGAATTCCGTTATATATCAAGCTCCCTCTCCATGGTATCTTGTAGTACAGGGGACTGCAGAAATAGAAGAATATGGTGCTAGAGATGGAGTATTTTATATAAAAATTAATAATCCCGGAAATGATTTTTGGCATATTCAATTTGGACAACATACACCAATAAAGAAAGGGGTCTCTTATAAACTTCTCTTTGATGCAAAATCTGACAAAGAAAGGGATATCCAAGTGAGGGTTATTCAAGATCAGACTTGGAAAATTGTAGTGAAGAGTATCTTCAATTTAATTCCTGAAAAGAGAACCTATACTTGGGAATTTACTCCTTCTGAGGAAGCTCAAATAATAGTTTTTGATTTTGGGAAAATAAGTGATAAAAGTATTGCTACCACCATTTATCTTGATAACGTAATTTTAGAAGAGTATTAATGTATAGAAGGGGGAATTATCCCCCTTCTTGTTTTTGTTTTTCATAGAGTATATTATTAAGAAATGCCACAAAGTCGTGGCTATTTTTATTAATGGTGAGGAAAAAAAATGAAAAAAGGATATCCTATTTTAGAGATTAACTTATCTGCTATTTATCAAAATGCAACTATAATTATAGAAAAGGCAAAAGGAAAAGGTATATTTATTGATGGTGTTACAAAGGTTACCTTAGGTGATCCTAAGATTGCAGAGGTTTTAATAAAAGCAGGAGCAAGGGGAATATCTGATTCTAGGATTGAAAATATCAAAAGAATGAAAAAACTTAAAACAGAATTTACATTTATAAGGCTTCCTTCTTTTTCAGAAATTAAAGATATTGTAAATTATCTAGATATAAGTCTCCATTCTGAGTTGAATATTTTGAGGGAATTAAATGATTTTGCCAAAAAACTGAGAAAAAAACATAAAGTAATAATTATGATTGAAATGGGAGATTTAAGAGAGGGTATATGGGACAAAAAAGAATTAGAAAAAGTAATAAAGGAGGTTTTAAATATGAAAAATATTGAGCTTGTGGGGATTGGTACAAATTTTACTTGCTTTGGTGGAGTTATACCAACACAAGAGAAATTAATAGAATTTTCAGAGCTTACTGATAATTTAGAGAGAAAATTTTCTATAAATTTTTTGCTAATTTCAGGGGGAAATTCTAGCAGTATTCCTTTACTTTTTAAAGGAGAGATACCTAAGAAAATAAATCACTTAAGAATTGGTGAGGCAATTATGTTGGGAAGGGATACAGCACATAGAGATCCCATACCCGGAGGTAGAAGGGATACATTTAGGATATTAGCAGAAATTATAGAGCTAAAAGAGAAGCCCTCTATTCCTTGGGGAATAATCAAAGAAGATGCTTTTGGACATAAACCTACTTTTAAAGATAAGGGGATAAGAAGAAGAGCTTTATTGAATATAGGAAGACAGGATATAGATCCTAAAGGATTATTTCCTGAATTTCCAGATATAGAAATTTTAGGGGCAAACTCCGATTATTTAGTAGTTGATTTGGGAGAACATACAGAAATTAAGTTGGGAGATGTTATAGGATTTTATCCCAATTATTCTTCTCTTCTTCAGGCTTTTACATCACCCTTTGTAAAAAAGATATATAAGGAGGAGTTAAATTCATGAGAAGAAAGATTATTATAATGGGGGCTGGAGGAAGAGATTTTCATAATTTCAATGTCTTGTTTAAAGATAATCCCCTTTATGAAGTAATTGCTTTTACTGCCTCTCAAATTCCTGGTATTGAAAATAGAGTATATCCACCTGAACTTGCAGGAATTTTATATCCCAATGGGATTCCTATTCTTTCTGAAGAAGATCTTCCTGAACTTATAAGAGAATATAAAGTAGACGAGGTTGTCTTCTCATATAGTGATGTATCTTATTTATATGTAATGCAAAAAGCAAGTTTATTACTCTCTCTTGGAGCAGACTTTAAATTACTAGGCACAGAAACGATGTTAAAGAGTGATAAACCTGTAGTAAGCGTATGTGCAGTGAGAACTGGAGCTGGAAAAAGTCAGACCACAAGATATGTTGTAAGGGTATTAAGGGATATGGAATTAAAAACTATTGTGGTAAGACATCCTATGCCTTATGGTAATCTTAAAAATCAAAGAATACAAAGATTTGAAAATTTCAGAGACTTAACTATTCATAATTGTACTATAGAGGAAAGAGAAGAATATGAACCCCTTTTAAGAGAAGGAGCTATTGTATATGCTGGTATAGATTACAAGGAAATTTTGAAAGAGGTATCAAAAGAGGCTGATATTATCGTATGGGATGGAGGAAATAATGACTTTCCTTTCTTTAAACCAGATTTATTTATTACAGTTGTAGATCCTTATAGAGCTGGTCATGAGATCTCTTATTTTCCAGGAGAAGTGAATATCTATTTAGCAGATATTATTGTGATAAATAAAGTAGATACTGCTCCTAAAGAAAATATTGATAGAATTATTGAAAATATAAAGGAAAGAAATAAAAAAACAAAAATTGTTTATGCAAGTTCTCCTATAAAAGCTGATATGGAAGAAGATTTAAAAGGGAAAAGGATACTTGTAATAGAAGACGGCCCAACAGTTACCCATGGGGAAATGCCCTTTGGAGCAGGCTATATATATGCAAAAAATATGCAGGCAGAAATTATTGATCCAAGGCCCTTTGCTATAGGATCTATAAAACTTGCCTATAAAAAATATCCTCATTTAGAAAGGGTCTTACCTGCTTTAGGATATAATAAAGATCAACTCAATGAATTAGAGGAAACAATTAAAAAGATTCCTTGTGATTATATAATAATAGGTACACCAATAGATTTAAGATCTATTATCAAATTTCCTCAGAGAGCTTTTAGAGTATATTATGAATACAAAGATGAAGGATCTCCCACTTTAAAAGAGTTAATAGAAAATTGGATAAAAAAAGTCTAAGTTCATATCCTATTTACTGGAAATTTTTATAAATTAAATTATGATGTAATAATGCCTACAGAAGTGCAAAGGAATTTAATAAAAAATTAAAAGTAGATTTAAAACTTACAGAGAAAGAAAATATTAATTTGTCCTGGAGGAAGATAATATCTCCCTCCAGAAAAAAATATTTATTTTAGTTTTTCCTTTAACCACATAATGGATCTTTTTCCAAAAATCTCATGCCCTCCTTCAAAAAATTCCCATTGAATATTTTCAGGAAATCCCAAGAAATTATAAACTTCTTTTATCCTCTCAAGAGAAAATTTTGTGGCAAAGATAGGAAAAATATCATCAAAGATTCCCTGCTCAATAAAAAGATATCTTGGTGCAATTAAAGATGCTATATCATACATCTCAGCGTAATTTAAGATTCCAGGTACATAATTACACTCACAATGGGTGATTGATAAAATACTATCTTTAAAAGTATTCAAATAGCCACTGATAACTGTTACTTTTATTCTATCATCTAACGCTGAAGCAAAAAGAGAAGTAGTTCCTCCTCCTGAAATTCCCATTATTCCTATAGAATCTTTTTTAACTTCTTTTCTTTTCTGCAAGTAATCAACTGATCTCATCAAATCCCATACCCTCATTCCTAAAAGAGTTTTTCCAAGCATTAATGCCCAAAAGGCTAACTTTCTACAGGATGATTTATCTTTAGCTTTATTTATATCTTCTTCTATTCTTCTTTCTCCAAATCCCATTTGTTCTATAGCAAAGGTAATAAATCCTTCTCTAACAAGAGTTAAAGCAAAATCCTTTTGATAACCTGAAGGAATAGTTCTTTCTGTTCCATCAGGGTTTATTCCCACTATATCATCCTTTCCTAATCCATGTCCAGGAACAGCAATAACTCCAGGTCTTGGAAAATCAAGATTCTTGGGTACAAGAAGATATCCAACAACTTTTATATTTTCACAAGAATCAAAAACAATTTTTTCTCTAATATATTCACCAAAATCCTTTTTCTCTAAAATCTTAGTATTTATCTCTACTTTTTCAGGAAATCCTCCAAGAAGTTCTACAATTTTCCTCCTTAATTTTTCCTTCCAATCCTTCCATTCCTCTTTTGATGTAGCATTAAAGCTATATATTTTTTTCCTCTCGTAAAGTTTCTCAAAATATTTGAGAGGATCAAAATCTTGCATAAAAATTCCTTATTTTCTTGCAATTTCCACAAGAAGAGGTAAAAGGTCTTTCCCCTTTATTCTCCCAAGTTTTCCCTTAGCACAGGAACTTTCACCAAAATATTCGCTTCCATCCCATTGATGTCCTGAAGTTACGATCATTAATGGAACAGGATCTTCTGAGTGAGCCTTCAAAGAACAAGGAGTTGAGTGATCTGCAGTAACTGCAACCACTACTTTTGAAAAATCAAGATATGGAAGCAAATTGGAAAAGAACTCTGCATCTATCTTTTCAATACTATCTTTCTTTCCATCCACGAGTCCATCATGGCCAGGAACATCAGGTCCTTTTAAGTGAGCATAAACCCCATCAAATTCTTTTAGTGCTTCAAGAACTTTATCTGCCCAAAGTTTATAATTGGTGGAATCTTCAATAGGGACTTCCTTCATTCCTGTAAGAAGTGCTATTCCTCTTTCCACTGGCATCTCCACAATACTTCCAAAGGAAAGTCCATAAAGTTCTTTTAGAGTAGGAATTTTAGGTAAAGAATCTCCTGCATCTCTAAGAAGAATAATATTTGCTGGTTTTTTACCCTCTTCCCTTCTCCTCTTGTTTATCTCTGAGTTTTTTAAAATCTCAAAGGCTTTCATTACAAACTCATTGGTTAATCTTGCTGATTCTTCTGCTTCAAGGGATTCATCTAAAGGGATACATTTTTGAACTTCCACAGGAGGATTTGAGATAGCAATACTATATGGTCCATGTCTCTTATAACCTGGGTCTATATTTTCTACATTTGCAGATAACTTTCCATCTTTTTTTCTAATAACCAATACTCCTCTATGTCCCACTGTTGCCTTAAAAATAAAATCTGCTCCTTCTAATTTAACTTTACTATTAACTTCTTCCGCAAGAGCCTTTGCCTCTTCTGTGGTTAAGTTCCTTCCAGCTCTTCTATCTAAAATCTTTAAGGTGTCCTCATCAACAGTAGCAAAATTTGCTCTCCAAGCAAGATCTCCATCCCTTACCTTAATATCTGAACCATGGGCCTCTAAGGGGCCCCTTCCTGTATAATACTTATCTACATCATAACCCAAAATACTTAATACTGCTGCGTCAGATTCAGGCGCAATTCCTTCAGAAATGGGATCCATTAATCCCAATTGCCCCTTTTTTGCTAAACTATCCATATAAGGAGTATAAGCAGCCTCAAGAGTTGTCTTATAATCTAAACTTGCCTCCGGTCTTCCACCAAGTCCATCTAAAACAATATAAAGAATTTTCTTCATTAACATCCTCCTTTCTCATATTCTACCTATAGGCATTAAGTATAATGGAGATTCATTTTTTTGTAAATTAAGAACTCTTTTAGCATTATCATCATAAAAGGCTCCCACTGTAACTGTTCCAAGATTTAAAGATACACACTGGAGATAGACATTTTGAGCGCAATGTCCTGCTTCCATATATACATATCTTATTCCCCTTTCTCCATATTTTATTGTAGTTCTCTCAAAAATTGCAGAAATGGCAATAACTACTGGGGCATTTCTTATCCATTCTTGTCTTAAAGCAGAAATATATAAATCATTCCTTTTATCTCCCTTTAATGTTAAGATTATTTCATGATTTTCTGGTCTATATTTATAAACTCCTGGCTCTAAATCTTTTACCTTTCCTACAACCAAGTAAATTTCTAAAGGATAAAGGGCACCAGCAGAAGGGGCAGTTCTAAATCCTACTCTTTTATCTGTGATCCCTTGAGCTGCCCATAAAATTTGAGATATCTCAGAAATACTTAATGGTTCATCTTTATAACTTCTAATGGATCTTCTTTTTAATAATGCTTCTTCTATAGATATATTACTTTTATATCTTGGCTCTGGAAGCTTTATTATTCTATTCTCTCCTTCTACTATACTAAGCAACCCTAAAATAATTAAAAGAATTGTCAAAATTTTCATTTTTCCACCTCCCTTTTCTTAAATTATACCATCTGATTTTTCTGATATAATCTTGGTATGAGAGAAGAAACTAAAATGTTTTTAGAAAGATTAAAAAAAGAATTAAATCCTGAACAAGAAAAGGTAGTATTAGAAGGAGATGGACCCTGTTTAGTTTTAGCAGGTCCCGGGTCTGGAAAAACAAGAACCATTGTGTATAGAGTTGCATATCTTTTAGCAAGAGGTGAAGAGCCATCCCATATTATGCTTCTTACCTTTACTAATCACGCAGCAAGGGAGATGTTAAATAGAGTTGTAAATCTTGTTCAGAGAAATCCAAAAGTGATTGGAGGAACCTTTCACCATGTGGGAAATAAATTTTTAAGGAAATATATAAGAGAATTTGGAATAGACGAGAATTATAACATATTGGATAGAGATGATGGGAGGGAACTTATAAAAGATTGTGTTGAAGAAATAGAAAAAGACTTAAATAGCGAGATTTTACAAGAAATTTTTAGCTATAAAGTAAATACTGGTAAAGATTGGGAAGAGGTTATTCGGGAAAAGGCTTCTCCTTTTATTGAGAATTTAGAACTTATAAAAGAGATTTACAAAATGTATGAGTCCACCAAGAGAAAATTAAATGTAATGGATTACGATGATCTGCTTTGGCTCTGGTATAGATTATTATTAGAAAAAGAAAGAATAAGAGAAATTTTAGATGAACAATTCTTATGGATTCTTGTAGACGAATATCAAGATACAAATTGGCTTCAAGGAGAAATAGTAAGACTTCTTAGAAAAAATAACAAAAATATTTTAGTAGTAGGCGATGATGCTCAAAGTATTTATTCCTTTAGAGGGGCCACCCTCGAAAATATGTTAAAATTTCCCCAGATATTTGAAAATACAAAAATCTTTCATTTAATTAGTAATTATAGAAGTACTCCTGAAATTATAAATCTTGCAAATGAAATAATAAAAAACAATAAAAATCAATATAGAAAGGAGTTAAAGGCCATTCCAAGATCTGGATCAAAGCCTAAATTAGTATGGGCATATGATGAGAAAGAAGAGGCAAAATTTATAGCAGAAGCTATAAAGGAGATCCACAAAGAAGGAATCCCTTATAAAAATATAGGAGTTCTCTTTAGATCAAATTATCAATCTATGTCTCTTCAAATGGAATTAACAAGAAAAGGTATCCCCTTTGAGGTAAGAGGAGGATTAAGATTTTTTGAACAGGCGCATATAAAGGACATGTTATCTCTTCTCAAGGTATTATATAATCCTATGGATCAGATATCATCCCAAAGATTTTTTAGGTTATTTTCAGGAATCGGAAGAACATATAGTAAAAGATTATCTGAGTTTCTTTATGAGGGTAAATCTTTAGAAAGAATATTTACAATGCCTATGAAGGGAAGAACTTTGGATGGGGTTAGAGAGATAAAAGGAATATGGGATGGATTAAAAAATATTCCTTGGGAGAGAGATATTGCTGGAACATTGTCCTTTTTCTTTAAAAATTATTATTTAGATTATCTTAAAAGACACTATTTAGATTATTATGAAAGATCCAAGGATATTGAACAATTGATCCTCTTAGCAGAGAGATATGATAATTTAGAGAATTTTTTAAGTGAGTTGTCTTTATATACCTATACGGGAGAAAGAATTATTGAAGAGGAAGAAGATAAAAATGTTTTAGTTCTCTCCACTATACACCAAGCAAAGGGCTTGGAGTGGGAATTTGTCTTTATAATGAGGTTGGTACAAGGAGAATTTCCTAATCATAGAAGTTTAGAAAGGGGCTTAGAGGAAGAAAGGAGACTTTTTTATGTTGCAACTACAAGGGCAAAAAGGGAACTTTTTTTAACTACAATTATTACCCATTCTAATATAAACTTCTCTTCCTTTTCTAAGCCTTCTATTTTTATAGAAGAAATTGATAGAAAAAAACTATTGGAAGAGTGGGTAGTAAAGGACATCTATCCAACTACATATTCTTAAGAAGTTCGTTTGTTTGTTCAGCGTATATGAAGTCAATTACTTCTACCTCTACATTTTTTACTCCTTCTATCTCCTTTAATGATTTTTTTATTGATAAAGCAAGTTGTACTCCTAAGGGACAAAAAGGAGTTGTAGGTCTGAAAACAACTTTTACATATCCATCTTCCTTCACTTCTAAATTCTCAATTGTGTTTAGTGAAACAAGATCTAATCCTACCTCTGGATCAATAACTTCTCTTAATTTGTTTTCCACTTTTTCCTTTAAATTCATACCATTCACCTCGTAATTTTTTATAGTATTTTATCACACTGACTTAAGATTTTGTAGTAAAATATATTTAAAAAATTGTAAGGAAAGAAGGAAAATGAAAAAAATTTTAATTGTTGATGATGAACCTAATGTAAGAAATCTGGTGGTGGACACTTTAAATTATTTAGGAAATTATATACTCTTGGAAGCAGGAACAGGGAAAGAAGTTTTAGATTTAGTAAGAAAAGAGAAACCTGATTTAGTAATTTTAGATATTATGCTTCCAGATATTGATGGATATACTATTTGTGAACAGATAAAGGAAAATCCTAATCTTAATACCTTGGTTTTAATATTATCGGCTCGATCCAGTGAATTGGATCAAAAAATTGGATTTGGAATGGGCGCAGACGACTATTTGACAAAACCCTTCACTTTAAAAGAATTAATAGAAAAGGTCCAAAATCTTTTGGGAAAGAATTCATGAGAAGTACAGAAGAAAATATAAAAAGGGAAAAAATTATATCCCTTCTAAGGGCAATCTTTTTAATAACTTCCCTTATTCTCATAAAGTTTGATTTTATTCCCACCTTCTACCCTAAATTATTTGACCTTCTTCTCATAGTTTATTCTATATATATTTTGTTTACAACCTTTTTTCCGGTTTATTCCTATTCCTTTGTATATAGTCATCAGGTTTTTTCTGCCATTGATACTATACTTATTGCATCCTTAGTATATATTACAGGAGGAATAACAAGCAACTTATATCTTTTTCTTCTTTTCCCAATAATATCATCATCTCTAAGATATGATTTTAAAACATCAATAACTTCTTCTATTCTCGTAACTCTAATCTTTTTATATTTTGGAATTGTTCAAAAGGAAGAATTTGTGTTAAGTTCTGTATTATTTAGGGTAAGCGAACTGGGAGGACTTTCTATTGTTTTAGCTTTATTTTTAAATTATGTAGCAAAAGAAACCTTAAAATTACAATTAAAAATAAAGGAATCAGAAACTTTTTATAAAATAATTCAGATTATAAATTCATCTTTGGATTTTGACGAAATTCTCTTTTCAATATTAGATTCCGCAATAAAACTTTTGGATGCAGATGGAGGAACGATATTTATAAAGGATAAGGAAACAGGGGAGCTAATATTTAAAAAGGTTAAAGGAGAAAAAGCAAAGGATTTAGTGGGAAAAAGGCTTAAAAAAGGTGATGGAATTGCAGGATGGGTTGTAGAGAAGGGTGATGGAATTGTTATAGAAAATGCTTCTCAGGATAAAAGATTCTCTCCATATTTTGACGAAATTACTGGCTTTAAAACAGGCTCTATTGTTTGTGCTCCTCTAAGGATTGATGATGAAATAATTGGTGCCTTAGAGATGGTTAATAATATTAAAAAGAAACCCTTTACAAAATACGAACTGGAGTTAACTATAAATTTTGCTAATGAGGCATCAATTGCCTTAAATAAAGCTATTTTATATAATGCAGTAAACACTGAAAAAGAAAGAATGCAAAGAATACTCGAAAATATCGCAGATGGTCTTGTTATTTTAGATAGCAAAAAGAATCTTAAAATGATAAATCCCATTGCCCAAAATATCTTTTCCATCACTTCCCAAGACTTAGAAAAAAATTGTAAAGAAACCTTGAAATGTAAGGACTTAAAGGGAAATATTCTTTGTATAAACTGTCCCCTTGATAGACTATTTAATCAACAACTTCCCTATTTACAATATGAAATGAAAGTATATTCACAAAATATGAAAGAGGTAATATTAGGTTGTAATTTATCAGCATTGTGGGATGACTCAAAAATATTAGACTATATCTTAGCTGTAAGGGATATAAGTCTTTCTAAGGAATTAGATAAGCTAAAATCTGAATTTGTTGCTAATGTATCCCATGAATTAAAAACTCCTCTCACTGCTATAAAGGGTTATAGTGAACTTCTACTCACTCAAAAAATAGAAGAAGAAAGAGCTAAAAATTATCTAAAAATTATAAATCAAGAGACAGAAAGATTAACAAAACTTATTAACGATCTATTAGATTTATCAAGATTAGAAGCAGGAAGATTAGAGATAAAAAGGGAGCTTGTAGATATCAAGAATATAATAAAGGAAAGGGCATTATTTTTCCAAGCTCAAACCACAAAACATAGTTTTATATTTTCTTTTCCTGCATATCCCATATTAATATCAGGAGATCAGGACAGATTAACCCAAGTATTTCATAACCTTATTGATAATGCAGTAAAATATTCCCCAAAGGGAGGAAATATTACTTTATCTATCCAAGATAAAATAAAAGTTGTAATAATTGAAGTATCGGATCAGGGTGAAGGAATCTCCCCAGAACATCTTCCCTATATTTTTGATAGATTTTATCAAGCAGACAGTTCTTTAATTAAAAGAAAAAGTGGAACAGGTTTAGGTCTTTCCATAGTTAAAAATATTGTTGAAGCCCATAAGGGAACGATAAATGTCAAAAGTAAATTAGAGGAAGGGACTACTTTTATCCTTGAATTTCCAAGAGATTTTCCATTAACTGATCCCCTTACAAGGACTATATTTATTCCATATTTCTTCCCTTTAGTTTGGCAATCTATAAATAAATCAGGAGAAAAGGAAACTCCATTTATTTTAGGAGATATAGCGTATGAATTTTCAGATAATACTTTGAGTTTAAAGGACAAAGATGTTGTAAGACAAAAATTAGCTCAACTTTTAAAAAGATTTATAAGACCAACAACGGACATCTTAGCCCATGGGGTAGGACACTTTTATTTATATGTTGTGGATTATGATCTATTGAAAATACAAATATTTATCCAAAGACTTTCTCAAGCTCTTATTGCCTTTTCAAGATTAGAATCAAGTATAAAACTGAAAAGCAAATTACTACAATTTCCTAACACCCCCCTCCCTGAGATAAAAGCCTTTCTATCTCAAAGTTTTTATGAATTACCCCAAGAAGAGATACTATAATTAGGAGCTTCCCTTGTGATTATCACGTCATGGGGATGACTTTCTCTAAGTCCTGCATTGGTAATTTTTATAAATTTTGTTTTTGTTCTCAATTCTTCTAAATCTCTTACGCCACAATATCCCATTCCTGCTTTAAGTCCTCCTACCAATTGGAATAATACCTCTGATACTGGTCCCCTATAAGGCACCCTTCCCTCTATTCCTTCGGGAACTATTTTATCTGATCCCTCTTGAAAGTATCTATCACCACTTCCCTCTTTCATTGCCGAAAGAGATCCCATACCTCTATAAACCTTAAAACTTCTTCCCTGATATATCTCTATTTCTCCAGGACTTTCTTCGGTTCCTGCAAGAAGACTTCCTATCATGACTGCATGGGCACCTGATGCTAAAGCTTTTACAATATCTCCAGAATATTTTATGCCCCCATCAGCAACAATAGGAATATTATATTTCCTTGCTGCCCTTGCACAATCTAAAATTGCAGTAAGTTGTGGTACCCCAACTCCTGCTATAACCCTTGTGGTACATATTGCACCAGGACCAATTCCCACCTTTACTACATCGGCTCCAGCCTCAATTAAAGCCTTTGTCCCATCATAAGTTGCCACATTCCCTGCAATTATAACAACATTCCCTTTACATATTTTCTTTAACTCTTTCAATGTTTCTAAAACCCTTTTTGAATGGCCATGAGCAGTATCAACAACAATAACATCTACCTCTACTTCTAATAATACCTTTGCCCTTTCAATTGCTTCTTGTCCAACCCCTATTGCTGCCCCTACTAATAGCCTTCCCCTTTGATCCTTAGCAGAATTTGGATATTGTTTCATCTTTTGAATATCCTTTATGGTTATTAATCCCTTTAGATGAAAATTCTTATCTACAATAGGTAATTTCTCTATTTTATATTTCTGTAATATATCCTTTGCTGAATCTATAGTAATTCCAACTTCAGCTACTATAAGATTTTCCTTTGTCATAACCTCTGAAACTTTTTTATTCATATCGGTCTCAAACCTAAGATCACGATTTGTAATTATCCCTGCAAGTTTTCCATTATCTTCTATAACAGGAAGGCCTGAAATATGATATTTCTCCATTAAAGAAAGAGCCTCTCCAACAGTTTGATGGGGATAAAGATAAATGGGATCTGTTATCATCCCATGTTCTGATCTCTTTACCTTATCTACCTCTTCTGCCTGTTTTAGAATAGACAAATTTCTATGGATTATTCCTAACCCTCCTTCTCTTGCCATAGCTATAGCCATTCTCGCCTCTGTCACAGTATCCATAGCAGCACTTAAAATAGGAATATTCAGGTGAATTTTCTCAGTGAGATAAGTACTTACAGAAATTTCCCTTGGCACAACTTCACTATAAGATGGAACTAATAAAACGTCATCAAAGGTTAGAGCTTCTCCTAAAAATCTATCTTGCATAAATTTTTACCTCCTATTTCAAGTATTTTTCTATTATTTCATCAGAAATTTCATTATTTTCTGATATAATTTTATAAATTTTACCACTATTTCTCCATTTCCTTTCTTGAGTTTTAAAGTCTACCTCTATTAATCCAAATCTTTGAGAGAATCCTTCTGCCCATTCAAAGTTATCCAGAAGAGACCAGTGGAGATAACCTAAAACTTTTACCCCTTCTTGAATCGCTCTATGAAGTTCTATAAGATGGGAGAGTAAATATTTAGGTCTTTTTTCATCCTTTGCATCAGAAATTCCATTCTCTGTTATTATTATAGGTTTCCCTATCATTTCCCAAAATCTTTTTACCACTCTATAAAATCCCTCAGGATAGATCTCCCATCCAAAATCACTCTTCTCTACTTTTTCAGGAACATAAAGTTTTACAAAAAATGGAAATGCCTTAATATCAAATCCCACATATAATCTTGTATAGTAATTAATTCCTAAATAATCAATAGTATCCTTTGCATAAGGAATATCCTCTTTTTTAAAAGGAGCCGAGAATCTTCCAGTAAGGATTGTCTCTAAAAATATTAAATTATATAATCTATCCAAAAAATTCTGTATTTTTTTATCAAAAAAAGAGGAGGAATTTATTGGATCAAATATCATAAAATTATAAGCAATACTAACCATTGCATTGGGTATTACTTCATGAATAATCTCATATGCTCTTGCATGTGCCTTTACCATATTATTAAGTACAGTTATCATTTTTGATAGACTTTTTTCTTGCGGAGGAAACATCCTCATAAGATAACTAACAAAGGCATAGGCATTGGGCTCATTAATAGTTATCCAGTATCTCACCAAATCTTTATATTCTTTTACAATCCTTTCCACATATTTTGAAAAATAATCAATAGTTTTCTTGTTTAACCATCCACCCTCTCGCGCTATCCAAATAGGATTAGTAAAATGATGTAATGTAACAAAGGGTTCTATATCCTTCTCCCTCAAAGACAATAACATTTTTTTATAATGCTCTATAGAGGGGCCATCAAATATTCCTAAGCCTGGCTCAATTCTACTCCACTCTATAGAAAAGCGAAAGGCATTATTCTTCATTTCCTTAATAATTTCAAAATCCTCCTCATATTTATTCCAGTGATCACAAGCATTTCCTGAAATCTCTTTATTTTTTACCTTTCCCTGAATCTCAAATTCCCACCAATCGTTATTAGTATTATTTCCCTCAACCTGATGAGAAGATACTGCAGTTCCCCAGAAGAAACCATCAGGAAAAGCATATCTAATCATAAACTTTTCCTCCTTTTATTTTTAATAATTTCCCTCATAACCACATATCCAATTCAACGTATTATACCTTTCAACTATTATATATGAGATTATTAAATATTCATCTAAGGTGATGTCTCTGAAAGGCTTCCCCAAAATAGGGAAATCTCCATCAATAGGTTTTGGAAGATATCCATTCAAATATGCTTTTTCAGTAACAGAACTTATTATATCTTTAAGATTTATCTTTTCAGAAATACCCTCATTCCTCTTTTCCATGTCAAAAACTTGTAATCTCCAAAACCAATATTCTGCGATATTTCTTTCTCTCTTTATTTCCTCCTCAGATCTTAACTCTACTCTTTCTAAGAAGTATTCCTTTGATCTAAATAGAGTAAGATTTTCAATAAGTTTTTCTGGAACAAAAAGGTTATCGTAGGGAGGAATCTGGGGAGTTAGAGATAAAGCCCAAAGAAGAGTTCCAAGAGATTCATTCTTCCATATAGATTTAATAATCTCTATGTTATCCCACTTTCCCAAGGGTTTTGAGAAAGACTCTAATTCTTCAGAAGTTAAATAATTTAACAAATCTTCCTTTTTCATCCATGAATATAGTAGTTCCACCAACTCATTAGCAGATTTTAAAAAATCTTTATTTTCCTGATTTCTCACAGAAATATCTAATTCCCCTCTAACAATATAACCCCCAAGGGAAAGACATCTTAAAGTGATGGTATTTTTTTCCATTTTTTTTTAAATCTCCTAATGATATTTCCTATATATTAGCCTTCCCTAAATTTTATTTCAAGGGTATAATACAAATATGAAGACTAAAGTGGTTATTATTGCAGGTGGAAGTGGGAAAAGACTGTGGCCTATTAGTACTGAAAATAAACCAAAACCCTTTTTAAATCTCTTTAATGAGAAAAATCTCATAAAGGACACCTACGAGCGAGCAAAAAGAATCTCCAAGGACATATATATGGTAGTAAATATAAAACATAAAAAATATGTTAAAAATTTACCTTCAGAAAAAATTTATGAAAGTATTGGGAAAAATACTGCACCTGCTATAGCTCTTGCCTCTCTCTTTCTTGATGATGAAGATATAATGGTGGTTTTGCCTGCTGATCATATAATTCCAGAGACTGATAAATTTGAAAGGTTTATTAGAAAGGCTATATATTTTGCAAATAAGAATAATGCTCTTATAACCCTTGGATTAAAACCTAAATATCCCGAGACAGGGTATGGATATATTGAATTAGGAGAAAAAGTTGAAGAAGGAATTTATAAAGTGACTCTTTTCCATGAAAAACCTGATAGTCAAAAGGCAATAGAATATATTAAAAAAGGAAATTTTCTTTGGAATTCGGGAATTTTTGTATGGAAAAATAAGACAATTAAATCTGCATTTCTAAAGTTTCTTCCTGAGGATTATATGAAAATAAGTATCTTAAAAGAAAATATAGGAAAAGATTCCTTTGAGGAAAAAATTGAAGAAGTATATAAAAATATAAAGAGCTCATCAATTGACAAAGGAATATTAGAAAAAGCAGAAAACATGTATGTAATTCCCTCTGATTTTCAATGGAGTGATATAGGAAGCTGGGAGTCATTATATAATATATTCCCAAAGGATGAGATGGGAAATCATATTACAGGAAATGTAAAAACAATTGATGTAAAAGATTCCCTTATTTTAAATTATTCTAATAAAGAAACCATAGTCATAGATGAGGAAAATATTATAATTGCAATAACTAAGGATAAAATATTAATATCAAAGAAGGGCTCTTCTTCGAAGGTTAAAAATATTATTTAGGAGGATAAAATGCGAAGAATTCCTATTGCATTACAACTTTATTCTGTGAGAAAAGAATGTGAGAGAGATTTTGAGGGAACAATTAAAAAGATCTCTGAGATGGGATACGAAGGAGTAGAGTTTGCAGGATATTATGGCAAATCTGCAAAGGAACTTAAAGAAGTCTTAGATGGACATGGTTTAAAAGTTGCAGGAACTCATATTCCTATAAATACGTTAATGAAGGATGAGTTTGAAAAAACAGTAGAATTTAACTCTATTTTAGAAAACAATTATTTAATTATTCCCTCTCTCCCCAAGGAATATATTGAAGATAAAAAGGGATGGTTAGAAACAATTGAGATGATAAACGAGATCTCAGAAAAGTTAAAATCTTATCGTATGTTTGTGGGTTACCATAATCATTCTATAGAATTTCAAAAGATAAATGGCGAAATCTTTTGGGATTTCTTTTTTGATAATGTGAATGAAAATGTTATTATGCAGTTGGATACAGGAAACGCCATGAATGGAGGAGCAGATCCCATAGAGATTTTAAGAAAATATTCAAAGAGAGCAAAAACTATTCATTTAAAGGAATATCCACTTTCTTCAAGGGCAATTGGAGAGGGAATAATAAATTGGAAAGAAATTTTTAATATATGTGAAAATACAGGAGAAACAGAATGGTATATAGTAGAATATGAGAACCCTAATTTACCATCTTTAGAAAGCGTTAAATTATGTTTAGAAAATCTTAAAAAAATGGGAAAGTAGGAGATTTCTCCCCTACTCCTTAGTTTTTGTTTCTTGCAAGTTTGACGGGTAAAATTCAAAAAAGCGGGTTCAAAATATCCTGAACCTGTTTTTTATTATAAGAAATCTCAGTATACTAAAAAGAAAATATATGTTGTCTTGGTGGAGTTGATAACCTAGAGCCAAGTAATTTAGTAGATAATATTATTTAGGTGCACCAAGTTTTCTTTCATAAAAGCCGTTACCTTTATCCTCCTCGTTTTTTAAGAGATAGATATGGCCTTTAGACAACATGAACCAGTCAAGCAAATCCTCCAGCAATTTTTTCAAGACAGGGTGAGAGGGGTCTTCGGCAGAACAATATTGATTCAACACTTTTTCAACCGCTGTATTTTTGACTGTTTTATAATAAGAAGTATTTTTTCATCCATAATTACCAGCCTCCTTTGTGATTTTTTATATATCAGGCACAATTTTATTTTAATACCCAAAACCCATCGTTATCCTTTGCAGTTCAACCAATGGAAGAAATGGGTGAATCTGTAGCAAGATTGCTATTGAAGAGATTAAAAGGTAATAAAGCTGATTTCCCCTTTGTATAGAAAGTTAAACACGAGAGTTTCAATAAAGGAGTTATTGTCTTTTTGGATATTGATAGATAGATGTTTGAGTGATATATTAATTTACAGTTAACTGCAAAAAGATCTGTATTAGTTAAAAATGAAACGTTTATCGAGAAGTTGTTTGCTTTAAAAAAGAAAAAGGATACTTTTGACTAAGGTTTTGTAAAAACAGTAATTTGTTCTTTCAACTTTGTAAATATCCAACAGTTATATGAGATTGTATCTGCTGCTCTGGGACTTAAGAGTTCCTTGGTTTCAACGATTTCTCAAAGAACTGTGTTAAAATATGGTCTTGAGAGAATGTTTAACTTAGCAAAATCAAAAGTTAAAAAGCTAAATATTCCCTTTGTTATTCATTTAGACCATGCAAAGGATATCAAAAAAGCGTTTTAGTTGTTTAAAACTCCAGAGAAGGTAAAAGGGAAAGTGATCATGCTGAGCTGAAAAAATTACATGAGGAGGAATATAAAATGGTAAAGAATTTTAACTACTATCAGCCTACCAGAACAATTTTGGG
>FMJZ01034444.1_pt1 | contig 17852 bp, 16 predicted proteins | sample 1987881 | NCBI WGS metagenome assembly FMJZ01 (sample SAMEA4378227, study PRJEB15110) | soil metagenome | biome: soil; feature: Field; material: Soil | place: India | collected 2015-03-11 | depth 0 m
AATCGTAGCGCCAAGAAACTACGGCGCAAGAAGTTTAATGATTTGCCCGTCTTCTGATCCTGAAGCCAGCAAGCGATTGTCCGACGAGAGAGCAACGGAGTTTACCTGTAATGCGTGGGCACCAATCACCCTTCCAGACCACAGGGTTCCGCTTTTTTGCCACAGATATACTGATCTGTCTTTACTGCCCGCAGCTATGCGCTGACCATCTGGAGAGATGGCAATGCTGAGCATCCAATCGGTTGCCGAAAGGCTGGAAGGTGTCTCGGCGCCCGAGGGTTGCTCCCAGAAATGGACTACACCGTCTTTTCCGCCAGAAGCGACCAATGCCCCATCTGGAGAGGTTGCAACACTCAATACCTCGTCCATGCTGAAACGTTGAGCCAAGGCACCGCTGCTCGCGTTCCACACTCGTACCGATTGGTCTGCCGATGCTGAGGCAAGATACTGTCCATCTGGCGAGAACGCCACCGACTGCACGGCGAGTGTATGACCGCTCAGCGTGCGCACGAGGCTGCCATCGTTGACGCGCCAGACGTGAACAGTGTTATCTGCACTTCCCGAAGCGACATACTGTCCATCTGGCGAGAACGCCACCGACTGCACAGCGAGTGTATGACCGCTCAGCGTGTGCAACGAGTCGCCACTGTCTACTTGCCAGACCCGAACGGTCCTGTCTGCGCTACCTGATGCGAGATACTGTCCATCTGGCGAGAACGCCACCGACTGCACGGCGAGTGTATGACCGCTCAGCGTGCGCACGAGGCTGCCATCGTTGAGGCGCCAGATTTTGACCAGGGTAGTGCCTTCACTACCGGTAGCGAGCAGCTGTCCATCAGGTGAAAACGCTACAGAGGTAACTGGGTTCCCGTCTGCAATGCTTCTGACTGTTTCACCCGATGCGACATTCCAGACACGGACCGTCCCATCTCGGCTTGCCGAAGCCAGGTACTGCCCGTTCTGTGAGAATGCCACCGCGTTTACCCAGCTGGAATGCCCCTGCAGGGTATGAACGGGAGTAACGCTGAGCCCCCGGTCCTGTACCCTCCAGATCTTGACAGTCGTATCATCGCTACCCGTCGCCAGCAGGCTTCCATCCGCTGAGAAGGCGACAGTATTCACCCGGTCAGAATGAGCGGCGATGACTTTCACGCGTACACCATCACCGCGCCGATACAGGCTGACCGTACCATAGCGCGATGGTACTGCTATCAGCTCCTCGCCGCTGGCATCGCGGGTGTAAGCAACAGAGCGCGCGTCCAGAACGGGCTGGTACCAGATGAGGTCTGGGGGGAAGCTCTGTGGCATACACATTGCTGCGGCAAAGAGTGTGATGAGCAACATCATCGCCGGTACTCTGGCTATCTGCTTGCTCCATTTGAAGATAGCTGCCTTTGTGGATTGCATCCTCCCGCTCTCCTCCTGAACAACTGGTGTTGACGGCTGGCGCTCCGGGCACGCGGACCATAATGCGCCAGCTGGTTTCTCACTCCTGAATTATGGTCATTGCGCGCAAAAAGTTTAGGGTGAGCGACAGCAGTAGCATTCAGGGATTTTACGGGAGGGAAGAGGATTAGTAACCTCTCCCCTGACCATCTGCGGTTTCATACACGGCGCACGGGATTAAATTGAACTCGAGAGAGCGTCTTGTCCCTATAACTCTGTTACGGATATATCCCCCTTGTCAGGATAGCATCTGCTACCCTACCCACGCCGATGATGTAGGCGGCGGTGCGCATGTCCACTTTGCGCGTCTTTGCGGTGTGCACCACGTCCTCGAACGCGCTGATGAGCACCCGCTCCAGCTTCTGGTTCACCTCGTCCTCGCTCCAGAAGAAGCTCTGCAGGTCCTGCACCCACTCGAAGTAAGAAACAATCACCCCGCCCGCGTTCGCCAGAATATCGGGCACGAGGAACACTCCCGCCTCGTTCAGGATGCGGTCTGCCTCCGGCGTGGTGGGACCGTTGGCACCCTCGATAATCACCCGCGCCTTGATGCGTTCCGCGTTCTGGCTGGTAATCTGATTGCCCAGCGCGGCGGGCACCAGAAAATCGCACGGCAGTTCCAGCATCTCCGCGTTGGTCAATACATCCCCTTCAGCATACTGGGGCAGTGTGCCCTCCCGGCGTACGCAGTGCTTCAGCAGAACGGGTATGTCCAGCCCTTTGGGGTTATACACGGCGTTCAGCGCGTCGCTGACCGCAATCACCTTTGCCCCCGCCTCGTGGAAGAACTTCGCCGCGGTGCTTCCCACGTTGCCGAAGCCCTGAATCACCACCCGTGCGCCCTGCAGGGGAATGTTGAGCATCTGAGAACACCGATTGGCAATCATCACCAGCCCGCGCCCTGTCGCCTCGATGCGCCCCTCCGAGCCGCCAATGGGTATTGGCTTGCCGGTGACCACCGCGGGAACGGTGTAGCCTCTGTGCATGCTGTAGGTGTCCATAATCCACGCCATCACCTGCGGGTCGGTTCCCACATCGGGCGCGGGGATGTCGCTTTCGGGACCGATAATAACGCTGATTTCGGTGGCGTAGCGCCGGGTAAGCCGTTCCAGCTCCTTCAGCGAGAGCTTTTTCGGGTCGCAGACCACCCCACCCTTTGCCCCGCCATAGGGGATGTTCACCACCGCGCACTTCCACGTCATCCACATCGCCAGCGCACGTACTTCGTCCAGGTCCGCCTGGGGATGATAGCGGATACCGCCTTTGCAGGGACCGCGGGCGCGGTTGTGCTGAACCCGGTAGCCGGTGAAGATGCGCACCGAGCCGTCGTCCATCTGCACGGGGAAGTTCACTGTCAGCTCGCGTTCGGGATATTTCAGGAACTCGTGGATGTTGCGGTCAAGGTTCAGCAGGTCTGCCACAATCGCCAGCTGCTCCAGCGCCATCTGATAGGGGTTCGCGCCATTGCGTCCCTCAGTGTGCGTTGTGGTCATTGCGTTGCCTCCCTCTGTGAATTGTTTTCACGATGCGTACACCAGTCCGGGACCCGGTGGGATGATGCGCCGCACCCACGCGGCGACCGGCAGGACAAATAACAGGTTATACACGCTTTCGCCCGTTGCCTGCGCCACCCACCGCCCCACGTCCTGCTGCGGCGAGAACAGGAAGAACACCGCCTCGCACAGCATACTGCCCGCCAGCGCAGACAGAACCATTACAATGGGATTATGGCGAAACACGCGCAGTTCCAGCAGTCCCAATGCCCCGCCCAGCACCATCCGGCTGATTAAGTAACTGCCGACGGACATGCCCACCACCGTGCCCATCAGCCAGCCCGCCAGAAAGCCGCAGGCGGTTGCCGCGTGCGCTGAGGTGTTGACCGCGATGGCGATGAGCACCACCTTGTTCAGGTCGGGCTGTGCCCCGCCGATGCGCAGATGGGGTGCCAGGCTCGCCTGCAGGGCGGTGGCAAACAGCATCAACAGCACCAGTTTGAGCCAGACGGGCAGTCTCATGGCGGCACCACCTGCGGGGGATAGAGCAGTATCTCCTCCAGGCGCGTGACGTCTACAAAGGGCTTTACCCGCGCCTCGCGCATCCCCGCCTGCCTCTGCTCCATCACCTCTTCGACGGTGCCAATGGGGATGCCTGCCGGGTACACCCCTCCCAGCCCGGAGGTAATCACCACGTCGCCCGGGCGCACGTCGGCGTCCTTCGCCAGAAAGGTCAGCACCAGGTAGTCCTCGCCGCGCCCCCGGCAGACACCAACCGCTCGCGACTCGGCACGCTGGATACGCGCCCCCACACTGGCGTTCGGGTCGGTGATTAACAGCACGTGTGCGGTATGGCGGGTGACGGTGTACACCACGCCCACCAGTCCGGTATCGGTCGCCGCCACCATACGCGGGCGCACCCCGTCTGCCTTGCCCCGCGCCACAATCAGCGTATGGAAGTAGGCAGAGGGCTGGACGGCGAGCACCCGCGCCACCAGCGGACGGGGTCTGGCGGACTGTGTGGCTCCCAGCAGGCGGCGCAGGCGTTCGTTCTCCTGGCGCAGTTCCTCCCAGCCCACCTGTGCCGAGCGCAGGGCTTCAATCTGTTCGCGCAGGCGGCGGTTCTCCTCACGCAGTTGTCGTCCGTGCATCACGCCATAGCCGAAGTCGGAGAGGAACCGCCCTGTGGAACGCAGAGCGGACTGAACCGGTGCGAACACTGCCATTACCGCTTCGGCGAACGGGTTGGCGGCGCCGCGTTGCACCGCGCGATTATGCTGGATGCCAATCAGCAGGGAGAGCAGGGCAAGCCCCACAATCACCCAGAACCGCTTGTCGCGCCACAGGTTGCGCATCACACATTCTACACCCGGGGAAGGTCTCCCCCTTCGATTCACCAGAGGCGCGTAGGTTTCCTTGCCCTGCCCTATCTGAGGCTATGGCTGACGTCAATACGAACGGTTCGTGCCAATCAGCACCTTGCGCAGGCTGGGGTTGGTCTCAATCTCCTCCAGCACTCGCCCCGTGCCAATCACCACACAGCTGAGCGGGTCGGGCGCCACGTGCACGGGCATGCCCGTCTCTTTGGAGATGAGGCAGTCCAGTCCGCGCAGTAGAGCGCCGCCGCCCGCCAGCATGATTCCCCGGTTGATAATATCGGCGGCGAGCTCGGGCGGGGTCATCTCCAGCGTGATTTTCACCGCCTCCACGATGGCGTTGACCGGCTCCTGAATGGCATGGCGAATCTCTTCGGAAGAGATGACCGCACTGCGCGGAAGCCCGGTAATCAGGTCGCGCCCGCGCACCTCCATGGTCATCTCCTCTTCCAGCGGATAGGCGGAGCCAATCTGGATTTTCGCCTCTTCCGCGGTGCGGTCGCCGATGAACAGGTTATACGTGCGGCGCACATAGGCGGCAATCGCTTCATCAATTTCGTCGCCGGCGATGCGGATGGAACGGCTCGCCACGATACCCGACAGCGAGATGACCGCCACCTCGGTCGTTCCCCCGCCGATGTCCACAATCATGGAACCGGTGGCATCGCCCACCGGCAAGCCCGCGCCAATCGCCGCCGCCATCGGCTCTTCAATCAGGTACGATTCTTTGGCGCCCGCCTTCTTGCAGGCGTCCATCACCGCGCGACGCTCCACTTCCGTCACGCCGCTGGGAATGCCCACCACCACCGTTGGCGCCGCCCACGAACGCCGGTGCACCTTCTGGATGAAATAACGGAGCATCTTCTCGGTCTGGTCAAAGTCGGCAATCACGCCATCTTTGAGGGGGCGAATGGCGATGATGTTGCCCGGGGTGCGCCCCAGCATCCGCTTTGCTTCCTCGCCGACCGCCAGCACCTTTTTGGTATCTTTTTCGATAGCAACCACCGAAGGCTCACGGAGGAGAATGCCTTTGCCTCGCACGTGCACCAGCGTGTTCGCCGTGCCGAGGTCAATGCCCATATCCCGCGAGAAACGCCCCAGAAGCTTTTTCCAAATCGTCATGCGAGCTGTTCACGCCTCCATCCTGCGCAATACATCACTTCATATATCATAACACAAAATAGGCATTAAGGGGCGAGGGGTTTCCCTCGCCCCGCGGGCAGACAACCTATCCGCTGCCGCCTCCGCCTTCGCCGCTACCTTCCAGTCGGATGGCGCGGTAGCCACCCTTCGAGCGGTAATACAGGAACTGCAAGCCAAACAGCACCACCAGAATCACCGGCAGTATCGCCACGTAGCGGATAGCCATGGCTGCGCCCTGTTTCAGCGCCTCTTTAATCACCTGGCTCTGCTGTTGAGCCGTGGGGTCGCCTGCCTCTGCCTGCTTCCGGATTTCCTCTGCCTTTTCGGGGCTGAACTTGCTATCCACCACCACAATCTGGCGGATTTCCGGCGTCAGGTGCTGGATGGTGTGGTGGTCATAGATGCGCCCCATCACCGGACCGGCGATGCCCGCGGCAATCATGCCCGTCGCGCCCATGACCGCCAGCAGGAACTCGCCACCGCGGGGATAGCGCTCGGAAGTGACGCCCAGCATGGTGGGCCAGAAGTACGCCTTGCCGATGCCGAACACGGTAGCTGCGGCAAACGCCACGCCGGGCGCAAACGCATGGCTTAGCCAGTACAGACCGACCGCCGCCAGCGCCGCGCAAATCGCCAGCAGTCCCACCGGGGTAAACGCCCGGGTCAGCGGACCCGCGAACAGCCTCAGCACGAACATCAAGCCTGCCGTGTAAACCAGGAACAGGATGCCACGAATGCCCACCGTGTCGGTCAGCACCGAGCCAACCCACTGGTCAGGTCCCAGTTCGGTGATGGCGGTCATACACATGCACAGCATCAACAACAATACGCCCGGGCGCAGGATCTCCTTGAACATCTCCGCAGTGGATACGCCGGACGCCGCGCGCTCGGTGGGCGGGAACTTCTCGGTCCATATCATCGCACCGTAGATGACCGCGGGAATGAGAATGGTGGCGATTCGCACCTGCCAGCTTGCGTTGAAGTACTCTGCCAGCGCTGCGGTAATCAAACCGCCGATGACCAGCCCGCCGGGCCACCAGGCATGAAGCACGTTCAGCTTGTGCGTCTTATCGTCGGGATACATGGTGGCGGCGAGTGGGTTGATAACGCCCTCCACCGTGCCGTTCGCCAGACCAATCAGCAGGGTAGCGGCGAGTAACACGGGAAATCCGAACTGCTGAGGCAGGGTAGGCGAGGCGATGGATATCACAATACCCAGGATGTGCCCAATACAGGCGAGCCGAAGCAACCTGCCCATGCCAATGATGTTGCACAGGGGACCCACAATCAGAATGGCGATGGGGAATCCCCAGATGCCCATCAGGTTCACAAAGCCCTGCTGTTCGTGGCTGATGTTGAAGGTGACCCCCAGCTCCTTCAGGATGTCGGCGCGGATGGAGAAAGCCATTGCGGTGGTCACCAGTGCGATACAGCTGGCGATAAACAGCTTCTCGCGATGGTACGTTCCTGACGAACCGTGCGCGTTCAACTTCCTACCTCCTTCACCTGATAAAGTTTTGAAGCACAAGCTACGAATCTGTGCTTGATTTTAAATCCTTTTCGGCACGGACGTCAAGAATGCCTTTTTTAGAAGCTCTGTCCCAGCGTCACGTAGGTGAACACCTTCTCCCTGCCGACGCCCACATCCAGCCGGATGGCGCCAAACGGCGAGAAGAACCTTACCCCAACGCCGGCGCCCACATTCAGCCGGATGCTGCTTTCGTTCGTCCAGGCGTCGCCGACATCCAGAAACACCACTCCCTGAATGCCCTCCAGCACGGGAACACGCACCTCTCCGCTGAGCAGTAGCATCCGGTTGCCCCGGAACCGGTCAAACTCGTAGCCGCGCAGGTCAAAACCGCCCAGCCAGAAGCTTTCCGATAGCGGCACCCCCTCCGAGGCGAAGCCCGCCATTGCTCGCAGCGCGACAGTACCCTCCCTGGGCATTCCCCAGTAGCCGCGCAGGTCTACGGTCACTCGGTCAAAAGCGAAATCCCCGCCCCACGAGCGCTGCGCCGACTCCCAGCTGGCAAGCATGAACGCTCCCCGTCGGGGATTCGTTCTGTCGTCGCGCGAGTCGTACGCCACCCGCAATCCCGGCGCCACCACCCGCCCCCGGTTCAGCAATCGCTGTGCCGGAGACAGCAGGAAGATGGGCGCATCGTCGTAGTTCACCGCGTCGTTCCGGTAAGTGGCAAGCACCTGAAGGCGGTCGTTCCATCGTCTGCCCAGCAGTAAGGTATATCCCCGCCGCCGCTCGAAGGTGCGCAGGGTCACGTCGACGTCTGAAAAGGTCGGGCGGAACACCGACTGCAAATCGTAGGCACTGATACCTATCGTTAATCCCCAGCTGGTCAGGTTGGGGTCCATGTAGCTGAACAGATACGCCTGTCGCTGTTCGCCCTCTTCGGGACCGCCGTCGTAGAAGATGGTTCCTCGTTGCCACTGCAGTTGCAACTCCTGTCCCCCACCGAACAGGTTGATATCGGAGAACTCGAGGTAGCCCAGCAGTCCCCGTCGCGAGGTATATCCCAGCGCCGCCGCAAACTGCGTCATGTTGGATTCATCCACGATGACGTTCACCAGCACCTGTCCCAGGTCGTCGGCAGGCTCGGGGGTAATTTGAACGTCCTTCAGGTACGGAATACTGCCCAGCCGCTTGCGCTCTTCCTGCAGTTTGGGCAGGGAGTACACCTCGCCCGGGCGCAACTGCAGATTGCGCAGGATGGTACCGGTGCGCGTGCGCCGATTGCCGGTGACGCGAATCTCGCGGATGCGTCCCTCCGCTATCCGCACGACCAGAGTACCGTCCGGCAGAAGGTCAAAGCCCACCACCCGCGCCAGCGGATAGCCTCTCTGCTCGTAGAGCCTCTGGATGGCTTCTGCATCCTCACGCAAACGCTCCTCATCGTAACTACCGCCTCTTTGCGTCTGCATGACCGCCAGTATCTCCTCGGCAGGGATAGTGGTGGAGCCGTCGGGTTGCGAGCCTTCAAACCGGATGGAGGTCACTGCCTGTGGCTGTCCGAAAACCGCACCTGCAACACAGAAGAGCGCGAGAAAAACCGATAGTAGGCGGAACATGTTGCAACCTCCTTTGTCTCAGTAAAGCACTTTCCCGATGACGCTGCTGAGCGGAATCGGACCGAATGTCCGACTGTCTTCGGATACCTCCAGGTTATCACCAACCACGTAGATATGGTTCGCAGGCACGCGCGTTCCATCGGGAGCGGTCTCGTAAGGTAGCGCAACCACCCGCTTCACCAGCAGTTGGCCGTTGCGGGTGAACACCACGACATCGCCATGCTTCAGCGGACCGAACAACAGCCCGCCCTTGCCGATGAGGATAACCTGCCCATCGTGGAAGGTAGGCTCCATTGATTTTCCCCTGACGACCGACAGGGTGAAGAAACTGTGATAGAGGAAGGCGATAATCAAAAAGACAAATAAAGCTACGGCTTGTCTCAGCCAGCGCGAGCGTTTGGCTGGTTGATCGGGCTGTTCGGTTGGCGTGGACTGCATGGCAGTGCCTCTTTCTGTAATAATCGTGCTGTTTTGAGTATACTCTTTGAGGACAGCGTATTCAAGAGGAGGTTCGGTTGCATGTCCCTGTGGCAGGGAGTGCTGGAGAAGATAGCACAGAACACGGCGATGTGGCTTGGGCTCTGTTTGACCCTGCAGGTGGTGTGGCTGGTTCTCGTCGTGCTTCTGCTGGCACGCACCCGCGCGTTGAGCAGGCGGTTACAGCGGTTGAGCGCAGGCGCGACAGGAGCCAGCCTTGAGCGAGTGCTGGTGGACCATCTCGCCCGCGTGGAGCAGGTGGATACGCGCCAGAGCCAGATGGAGGAGCGGGTATCTGCGCTGGAGGCACAGCTGCCCCTGTGTGTACAGCGCGTTGGTCTGGTACGATACGATGCCTTCGAGGATGTAGGTGGACAGCAGAGCTTCTCGCTGGCACTGCTGGATGCCCGACAGAATGGGCTGGTGCTGACGAGCGTGTACAGCCGCTCGGACGTGCGCGTATACGCAAAGGCGATTCGACAGGGTCAACCTTCGCACCCACTCAGTGAAGAAGAGGTACGGGCGATACAGAACGCTCTCTCCTCGGCGTGAGACGGACGCGATGACATCACCACAAGACAGCCAGCTGATTGAACGATGCCGTCATGGCGACCGCGAGGCGTTCGACGAACTGGTGCGCCGATACGAGCGCCAGGCATACAACCTCGCCTATCGCCTGACGGGCAACTATGACGACGCCAGCGATGTGGTGGTGGAAGCCTTCGTGCGCGCCTTTCAGGGGCTTCACACCTTTCGCGGCGATGCGAACTTCGGCACGTGGCTCCATCGGGTGGTGGTGAACACCTTTCTGGACCTGCGCAAGCGGTCTAAAGGGCGCCAGCAGGTGGTTTCGCTTGAAGAGCAGATGGAGCTGGACGGGGATATGCTCACCCGCCAGATAGAGGACACCTCGCCCGGTCCGCAGGAGCTGGTGGAGGAGCAGGAGCGCGAGCAGGTGTTACAGCGCGCCATTGACCAGCTCTCGCCGGAGCGACGCATCCTGATCGTGTTGTACCACTTCGAGAACCTCTCCTATGAAGAGATTGCGCAGATGCTGAAACTGCCCGTAGGTACGGTCAAAAGCCGGCTGAACCGCGCTCGTCTGGCTCTGCGCGAGATTCTGGAACCCTCGCGGGAACTTTTCGGAAGATAGAGGCGTCAAACCCAACGAAAGAACCCGCACGTAAAAGAGTGGTGTCAACCCATGCGTTGCGAACAGTTTGAGGAACTGATTTCGGCATATATCGAACGAAGCATCGCGCCTGCCCTGGCGACGAAGATGGACGAGCACATGGCGCAGTGCTCCGCCTGCCGCACCCGGTTGCAGGATGTTCAAGCGTTGTGGCGGATGATGGAATCCGCGCCGCGCGTGGAGCCTCCACTCTCCCTGCACGCACGCATCATGCAGGAGGTGGAAAACCGAGTACCTGGTGTACCAGCCGTGCGCTGGTGGGATCTGGCATGGCGCCCGCGCTTCGCCTTCGCTGTGGCAGCGGTGCTGATGCTTGTGGCACTGTTCCTGTGGACTCGCGGGGTGAACGATACGGGAGCGATTGCATTGAGCGTGGTTCCCGAAGGTGGCAGCCCGGTAGCCCCGCTGAAGAACACGCCACTGCCCGTGCGCTTCGAGCCGTTCCGCGCGGACACAGGCGACCTGCGCTGGATGTTGCGGTTGGACGCTCCCTCTGCAACCACTGTACAGGTGTTTGCAGGTACACAGAGCGTATGGAGCGGAATTGTGGAGAAGGAGACGGTGGTGGTTCTGCCTGCTTCGTCGCACACTTCGGCGCTGGGCGTGCGTGTGGTATGGGACGGCAGTGGTGCGCTGACTGCGTGGCTCCCATCCGATATAGCCGAGGCGGAGCGCAAACCGGTGATGGTGCTCAGGCAAGCCAGCATTGAAGATACCCTGTCGCATGTCGCGCAGGCGTACGGCGTTCCGCTGGTGCTGATTGGCGACGCGGACTCGCTGACGCGGGTGAATCTCGAGTCCACGGGCGTTGCACTGGACGAAATGTTGCGCAGGCTGGCACAGAGCCTGCATCTGGAGATTTCACGTGCCGAGGATGGCACAACCGTCTTAACTGCCCGGTAACCCCATCCCGTCCGCCCTACCCAAACACACCGCCCCGTTACCCCGCGGGGCGGTGTGCCAATTATATCGCAATTGTAGCAATTCTCCTTGACCTGCACCAAAAATGTGTTATCTTAATATAGGGGCGTTATGCCACAGCGTTTCGCCCCGTTTCGCTAAAACTCTATATGATGGGTGGAAGGATATGGCGAATAAGCGTGTGTACCTTTTCGAAGAAGGAAATGCCCAGATGCGTGACCTGCTGGGCGGCAAGGGTGCAAACCTTGCCGAAATGACCAACATTGGCTTACCCGTTCCTCCGGGTTTCACCATTACGACCGAAGTGTGTATGGATTACCTCCGCAGCGGCGGCAAGTTTCCTGAAGGGTTGATGGATGAGGTGCGTGCCGCCATGGCAGAGGTGGAGCGCAGAATGGGGCGCAATTTCGGCGACCCAGAAAACCCTCTGCTGGTGTCGGTGCGTTCGGGCGCTAAGTTCTCGATGCCCGGCATGATGGACACCATCCTCAACCTGGGGCTGAACGCGAAGACCGTAGAAGGTCTGATCAAACAGTCAAACAATCCTCGCTTTGCCTACGATGCCTATCGCCGCTTCATTATGATGTTCTCGGACATCGTGCTGGGTGTGGAGCGGCACAAGTTCGAGGAACTGCTGGACGAATACAAGAAGAAGCTGGGCGTTACCCAGGATACCGAGGTTCCCGCGGACGCGCTGAAGCAGCTGTGTGGCGACTACCTGGCGCTGGTGCAGGCGGAGACCGGCAAAAGCTTCCCCGAAGACCCCTTCGAGCAACTGCAGATGGCAATCGAAGCGGTGTTCAAGTCGTGGAACAACCCGCGAGCGCAGGTCTACCGCGAGCGCGAAGGCATCCCATGGGACCTGGGCACCGCCGTCAACGTGCAGACAATGGTGTTCGGCAACATGGGCGATGACTCGGGCACCGGTGTGGCGTTCACCCGCGACCCGGCGACCGGCGCGAAGGAGCTGTACGGCGAGTACCTGGTGAACGCGCAAGGCGAGGACGTGGTGGCGGGCATTCGCACACCGATGCACCTGAGCGAGCTGAAGACCATCAACCCCGACATCTACAAACAGTTCGAAGACATCGCCCTCCTGCTGGAGAAGCACTACCGCGACATGATGGACATCGAGTTCACCGTCGAGAAGAACCGCCTGTTCATCCTGCAGTGTCGCGTGGGCAAGCGCACCTCGCTGGCGGCGGTCAAAATCGCGGTGGACATGGCGAAGGAAGGGCTGATCAGCAAGGATGAAGCCATCCTGCGCGTGAAGCCCGGCGATATCGACCAGCTCCTGCACCCGCAGATTGACCCCAAGGCGAAGGTGAACGTCATCGCCAAGGGTCTGGCGGCGTCGCCCGGTGCGGCGGTGGGCAAGGCGATCTTCGACGCAGATACTGCCGCCGAGCGGGGCAAAACCGAACCGGTCATCCTTGTGCGCCCCGAAACCACCCCCGACGACATCCACGGAATGCTGGCATCGAAGGGCGTGTTGACCGCACGCGGTGGAATGACCAGCCATGCGGCGGTGGTGGCGCGCGGATTCGGCATCCCCTGCGTGGCGGGCTGTGAGGCAATCTCTATCGACCTGAACAAGCGCGAGTTCAGCACCAACGGCATCACCGTCAAGGAAGGAGATTGGATTTCCATCAACGGCTCGACGGGCGAGGTTATCCTCGGGCAGGCGCCGCTGGTGGAAGCCATGTTCACCGACGAGCTGCACGAACTGCTGGACTGGGCGGACGAGCGGCGCCGGCTGGGCGTGCGCACCAACGCCGACAACCCGCGCGATGCCAAACAGGCGGTGGAGTTCGGCGCGGAGGGCATCGGACTGTGCCGCACCGAGCACATGTTCTTTGAGCCCGACCGCCTGCCGGTAGTGCAGGACATGATTCTGGCTCGCGACGAGGAGCAGAGACGCGCCGCGCTGGCGAAGCTCCTTCCGGTCCAGCAGAAGGACTTCGAGGGCATCTTTGAGGTGATGGAGGGACGCCCCGTCACCATCCGCCTGATCGACCCGCCTCTGCACGAGTTCCTGCCCAGCTACGAGCAGACCCTGCGCGAGGTAACCGAACTGCGCCAGGCGGTGAACACGCTCGGGGGCAAGGCGCTGGAAGGCATCCTCGCCGAGAAGGAGCGTCTGCTGGAAGCGATTGAGAGCATGCGCGAGTTCAACCCGATGCTGGGTCTGCGCGGGTGCCGCCTGTCTATCCTCTTCCCCGAAATCGTGGAGATGCAGGTGCGCGCCATCCTGCAAGCAGCGGTCGCGGTGAAGAAGCGCGGTATTGACGTGCACCCCGAGATTATGATTCCGCTCGTGGGCGACGTCAACGAGCTGGTGTTCGTGCGCGAGAAGCTGGAAGCGGTGGCGAAGGCGGTTCTGGAAGAGACCGGCGCGGACATCGACTACAAGTTCGGCACGATGATTGAAATCCCGCGCGCGGCGCTGACCGCCGACGAGATTGCCCAGCACGCCGAGTTCTTCTCGTTCGGCACGAACGACCTGACGCAGACCACCTTCGGCATCAGCCGCGACGACGCCGAGGGCAAGTTCCTGCAGAAGTATGTGGAGATGGACGTCCTGCCCGCCAACCCGTTCGAGAAGCTGGACCGCAAGGGCGTCGGCAAGCTGATGAAGATGTGCGTGCAAGATGCCCGACAGGTGAACCCCAGCATCAAACTGGGCATCTGTGGCGAGCACGGCGGCGAGCCGTCGTCGGTAGAGTTCTGCCACGAAATCGGGCTGGACTACGTCTCCTGCTCGCCGTTCCGCGTACCGATTGCCCGACTCGCTGCGGCTCAGGCGGCGATTAAGGACAAGGTATCGGTGACGGTGGACAAGTAGTCACACCAAGCGGAAAGCCCCCTCTGCGCGAGGGGGCTCTTTTCTTATCTACTCATCCCCAATTTCGCCGAAGTTAGTGACCAGCCACGCGAAATCCCACAGCGTGATTTCCCCGTCGCCGTCCAGGTCTGCGTCCACGTTATAATCCGGCTCGCCTGCCAGCGCCCCGAACGAAGCCACCAGCTGCCCGAAGTCAAATAGCGTTACCTCGTTATCGCCGTCGATATCGCCCGTTAGCAAATCGACTTCGGGCATACCCAGGGTCAACACAGTCTTCTTTCTGTGGGGAGCGCACGGTGTAGCGCAGATGCTCCGGTGTCTCGCCCAGCCAGCCATCCATCCAGATGTTCAGGTAAAGCGAGGATGTACCCGCGTAGCTGTTGTCGGCGACTGCGAAGAAGGTTCTGCCGGCTATGGCGAGCTGGTTGCTGTTACGCCCAAAGTGAACCGTTTGCCCGCCGAAACCATCTCGCCACCGGGCTACTAACCTTACCTCGCCCGATACGGGGTTCCACGTATATACGTCAGTTCTCTTATCCACTTCTGCCGGAACGGCAACGGTAACGGCGATCACCTCAGCGTTTGCAGAGACACGCAGATGTCTGTGCAGACCGCCGTACGCCGAGAGCTCTTTGGGGACACTGATGAAGCCATCCCTCAACAAATTGTCTGTTTGCAGGTCGTGCAACAGCAACCGATAGGTCGCGTAGGTATCGGTGGTGCTATAGCTGTAAGCAATCAGCAGAGACCTTCCACCGTCCAAAACGGCTATATCGTCTCCAGCAGGGAAGGAACGCACGACCACCCCGTCTGGCACGCGGCGCACCCTGACCTCATCTTCCAGCGTTACCGCCAGCGAACCGTCGGGCACGATGTCGAAGATCTTCACCCGCTCTGCAAGCAGGCGTGGCGAGCCTCCCGCCACGTCTACCGAATACAGCCTGTCCATTGTGTCCAGCACAAACAGGCGCGAGCCGTCGGTATTCATCTGGAAATACCTGGGCTCGTCAAGGTCGGTCTGTGGGAACAACGGCAGTGAAAGCATCTGGCTTACGCTGCCCTCGTCGTTCAGCCGGAAAACGGTGATGCCGTCGTTATAGGGGTAGTTCACATACACGCGCCCGTCGGGAGAGATGACGTTGGTGACAGGCATGTGAGATAGGACATATCGCCTGGCCAGCGAACCATCGGCAACGGAATACAGGCTGATGCCTTCCCTGTTCGCCACAGCCAGCCATGCATCGTTGGCGACGAAACCCAGCACCCTGTTGGAGGGGTGATGCCACTCTTCAACCGTTGCACCTGTGTGCGTGTCCACCACCTCGGTGCGATATGGAAACTGCATATACAGTCTGGCGCTGTCGTGGGAGAAGGCAAGTGTCCAGACTTCATTCTCGGAGGTGAACGGATAGGTCTCGCCTGCCACCAGTGCGCCGTCGCTCAGCCTCCACAGCCGCCACCAGCCTGTTTCGTAATACATGCCGTATCCTGCCGCCAGGTAGTTTCCATCGGGGCTGAACTGCATGACGAAAGGTGGCCAATAATCAGTAGCAAATGAATACAGTAGCTGTCCATTGTCGCCGCGACAAACGGCAACCTGGCGTGCACTGACGATAGCAAAGCGGTCACCGGTGGGCGATACCGCCAGGTCTCCAGTATCTACAGCAGAGAACTGCCGTACGAGCCTTCCATCTGCGGTCGAGCGCACCTCGATCATCCCGCTGTCGCGCAAGACGAACAGAAGCCTGCCGTCTGCTGTCAGGGCGACACTCTCGGAATATCTGCGAATATAGGAGTAAATCAGTCGCGGGGGCGTGACCTGCCAGAGCTGTATCTCGCCCGCTGAGGTAAGCATGTACTTCCCGTCGCGGGAAGCCTGCAGCGGTGCTCCAGCGTTCAGCCGCTTCACAAGGCGGAACGAGGGCATGTCGCGCAGTTCCAGCCCCTTATCCGTTCTGACCGCAAGAAGTCGGCTACCAACGAAGCGGGCAGGCGCCCCGCGCAGCACGCGCACCAGCTGGCGGTCAGGCAGGGAATACACGAGGGTGTTGAAGTACTGACCGAACGTCATCCACCTGCCAGCCGGAGAGATGTCCATCCAGACCGATTCCGCAGGCGATGCCTGTATCCAGCGAACGTCCACCTGAGCACCGGCGGGCAGAAGCAGAGCCAGCACCACCAGTGCCAGCCATCCAGAGCGGGTAAAGAGGCGAACCACTGGCGTTTCCTCCTTTCATTCCGTACGCGGTAATGCGATTCTAAACCCCTCAGACGGAAAAGTCAAAACCTCGCAAAATTACCTGTTGCCAATTTTGGCACAGGCAATTATACTTAAGAGTGTGCTTCGCACCATGCGAGAAAGGAGGGAGCACGAACATGAGCGTTCGCTGGATGATGGCGGTCGTCGCAATGGTTGCGCTGGAGATGACCGCAGCGCGGGCTCAGCTTGTCTGGTACGACTCCGGAGGCTTCGAAGCACCTGTCTTTAGCCCCGGTGTGTTGAACGGACAGGATGGCTGGGTTAGCGCTCCAGGTGGCACCAGCGGCGACTGGGCGCGCGTTGTTGTCGCCCCCGAACCCACGATGGGTGGACAGGCGGTAAGACTGGAGGTTGGCGACAGTCAGGGCGATTACTCCGTAATGGAGCGCTCCATCCCCGACCCGCTGGCGGCAGGGTGGAAAGTTGTCATCGTCACCTTCGACATCTACCGCATCGGTCCCCGACAGAAACAGAACCTGTGGTGGTACTGGTTTGACAGCGGTGAACCCACCTATGGTCTCCAGTGGGACCTGTCCAACGCCACCCACCCGTTTGGCTGGAACCCCGGCGCCGGCTCCACCCCAACCGTGTTTGACCAGTACGTCACTCTCAAAATGATGTGGGACTTCAACCAGATGAAGGCGTACTCCTGGTACAACGGGGTGCTGGTGGACAACGGCATTCCCATCACTGGCATCTCCACGCTAACCGGCTGGGGTATCGTACTGGCGCATGACGCGGCATCAGGCACGGGGGCGGACACCGTGTGGATCGACAACTTCGCCATCCACGTGGTGCCCGAACCCGCGAGCGTTGTCGCGCTGGCAGGTGGAGTGCTGGCTCTGATGGGGGTCAGGCGACGCCGTACAGGATGAACTGCTGAGTGAATTTGGGGGACAGGAGACCATCCTGTCCCCTCTTTACCTTCTGCTGAAAAAAGCTTGCAAAGTTTGCAGGAATGGGGTAGTATATATCCAGAATACATGCTTTGTGAGTATACCGTCAAAATTTCTGAGAGGCGGTGCAGACATGTGGGGAAAAACGGGCGCAGTTGCGACGATTGTTCTGATGGCGCTGTGTATGGTCGCTTCACCAGCCAGGGCTATCGTGGTGGAAGATGTGATGGCTCAGCACCCGCTGGTTGCTTTCTGGAGTAACTGGAGCCTGTCGGCGGGGAATATCGATTCGCCGGCACTTCGTGATATGCCGAGCTCTTTGTCGACGGATGCTTCCGCCATGCCGGCACAGGTAGAGCGTACGGATAATATGACGGTGGAGATAGTGCCTCTGCGTTTGCCTGAACTACCGTCTTATGTGGCGTTTGCCATTTACCTTATCGGTGCGCTGGTTTTTTACACGCTGCTGGTGCTGGTCGCTCAGCCCGGACCGGCGGAGTACTACTGAAACCTCTTTGTCACACCTTCAGAAACCGCCCCGGCAGGTGTGCTGTCGGGGCGTTGCTTTTCACTGTCTGTCACGACACCTCCCCATCTGATTTATTGCGCTTTCTGGCAGAACGTGCTATGATAGAGATGTAAACGATTAAGTAAGTGCTCCTTGAGAGGGTGCACTTTGACAATAAACTTCTTGCGTGATAGCGGTAAAACCACACCCT
>FMJZ01043320.1_pt1 | contig 17849 bp, 11 predicted proteins | sample 1987881 | NCBI WGS metagenome assembly FMJZ01 (sample SAMEA4378227, study PRJEB15110) | soil metagenome | biome: soil; feature: Field; material: Soil | place: India | collected 2015-03-11 | depth 0 m
GCGGTCGCACTTCTTATCCCAAACAACCCGCGACTGAAACACTTCTCCTGAGCGCTCGCATTTTCGTCGACCTTGATCGTCGCACTTCTTATCCCAAACAACCCGCGACTGAAACAGGGGAAAAAGCGTGAGCGCAGCGCTGATTCCTGGTCGCACTTCTTATCCCAAACAACCCGCGACTGAAACAGCGGGAGGTAGCGACTCGCAAGGCCGGATTCGTTGCCGCAAACAAGTCCGCACTGCGTCGCCCGTCCCCCTCGGCCTGAGCTTGCTGCCACGGGAACTGGCCCGTTTTATCGGAGACGTCCCGAGAGTGAGGCGGTAACGTTTCCAGGCGCTCCGACGGTCGGGCGGCGTGAGAAAGCTAGCTCGAGCAAGAGCTTCGGCATCTGGGCACGCGACCTTCGTGAACACGACACGCTTCGTTTCCGCACTGCAAAACCGCGATCACGTCTTGTTCTCGCTGCGGTAGAGCCGGGTTGGAACCCGAGTTAACCGGCAAGCTCTGCCGAGCGGGATCCCGAACCTTTGCGCTGCCGGAAGAATCGCGGTGCCCGTAGCACGGCAAGCCCGCCAAGCTTGGAGGCCATTTCCTCATCGGACGCTGGTTTCCACGACTCAACAGCGATGGCGGAGACATCATCCCTCGCCTTCCGAGCGTGCGAACGTGGCTCCTGCGGGCAAGTTTCGCGCGGGCTGGTGGTTAGGGTAGCGAGGGTGCTGCGGCATTGGTGGCGCGCAGGCGCCACGACATGGCAATCCGCGAATACCCAGACCGCGACGTTGGCGGTCGGAGTCCGAAGACGATCGATGTTTTCCCGAACGCACAGCATGTGCGTGTTACAAATTTTGACGGAGGTGTGCTCATCGCGAGACAGGGGCAGCAGTCCGCTCCATGAGAAGCGCAACCAACCCGTTGCGCTGAGCCACAGGCTCCTTGGTGCAAACTTTGCTGCCAGCAAGTCAGGAGTCGAGCCTCTGTGCACATTCTTCCACGCAGACAAAACCGCAAAGCAAGTCACCCTCGATCTGGAACGCTCTGGTGGGCCGTTTTCCTCTGCATTGTTTGGAGCAACGGTCCAAGCCACGCCACCACGTTCGTGCCGGGCGAACCAGAGGAACTTTTCGCAGCAGCCGATGCAGTGATCGTCGGCCGGGTGGAAGCCATCGAATCGGTCACGAACGACGAGGGCACCTTCACGAACATCACCGTGAACGTGGAGCGTGCCCTCGGTGCCGACACACCGCAACAACTCGTGCTGGTCGAACCTGGCGGAGACACCGCCGCGCAGCGCCGCTGGGTTTTTGGCTTGCCCACGTTTTATCTCGGTGAGAGGGTACTGGTGTTCGTGGATCACTCGCGCCGCGGCTTCGCTCGCTCGCTGTACCTCGGGCTGGGCAAGTTTCGCATCGTTCGCGGACAAAACGGCCAGGACTATGCTGTGCAAAACCTCGTGGAAGGTGCGACGTGGAGTCCAAAACAGCGGCGGCTGCAGCGTTCCTTCAGTCGAACGTATCGCCTCGAAACACTGCTCGAACGTCTCGGGAAGATTGAAAAACGTCGCCCGCGGGTCGCCCGAAAACTCACCAGTGCCCCCGTGCGCGGACCCTGGGTGCGCCCTCGCTTCGCCTTTTCTGGGCCCGCAGCCGCCCGGTGGTTCGCGCCCGATAACGGGCAGCCCCTCGCCTTTCGCATCGACCCGGCGGGCGACGCGGCCATCGGTCCGCACAACTCCATCCAGGCAGCGAAGGACGCCTTCCAGGCCTGGAGCAGCGTTGCCTGCACGGCCGTCCGTTTCCAGACGGAGTTCGGCGTGGAGCCCAGCCCCTTCGCTCGATGCGATGGTAAAAGCCAGGTCGTGTTCAACGATCCTTTCGACGACATTGGCGACCCCGTGAACTGCGTGGGCGTGCTCGGAATCGGCGGCGTTTGCGGGGCGTCGGCGGAGGCGCGGTCGTTTTCCGGAAGCTCGTTTTTCGAAATCTCCGAGGGCGATGTGGTTATTGCCAACGGCTTTGCCGGGTGCCCGTTCTGGAACATCCCCGGACTGGCTGAAGTCCTCACCCACGAAGTGGGTCATGCTTTGGGTCTGGCCCACTCCTCGGACGACCCCGAAGAGCGCGATCCGTTGAGGTCCGACGCCACGATGTATTTCCGTGCCCATTTCGACTACCGCGGTGCGGCGCTGCGCGAAGATGACCGGGCCGCGATCTGTTCCCTGTATCCCACCGAATCGGACACCACGGTCTCTTTCGAACGGGCAGCGCTGGTTTTCGATCGTCGCGAAAAACCCGCACGGCACCGCCTGCTTCTCGAAGGTACCTTTCGGGTTGCCGATCCGACCTGGCAACTCGGAACGGATGCCTTTTTCGTTGCGGTACGCGATGGTGCCCGAACCTTAGTGTACGCCGGCATTTCGCCGAGAGACTGGCTGCGCAACGCTCGCAACAACCGCTACCGTTGGCGTGCCCGTACTGCCGTTGGCGTAACGGTCGTGGACGTGGTTCAACGCGACCCACAAACGTACGACTTTACCCTGCTGGCTCGGGGCGACGCCATCCAACCAAGTGCTACCGGTTCGCTCACCGTGTCCCTGACCCTCGGCGAAGCCAGTGTTACCACGGCCCTGCCTCTCCGACCCGGAGCGAGGCTTTTACGCTTTCCGTAACGACTAGCGTTGCATTCACCGGGCAACCTGTGTTCCAGGATTCGCTTGTCATGGTGGAGCCAAAAAGAAACCTTGGTGCCGAAGACGTTCCCGCGGTGTACGACGTTCACGGTGTGCCTGTGCGCATGCCTTGCCAGGTACGTGCAGCCAAAGCCGCTCACGTGATCTACGCGGTGCCAACAAACGCCGCCAGCCGCTTCGTTGGGCCCGCGCTGTGCCCGCTGGAGCACGAGCCCGGGCAGTCGCAACTGGTGCTTGGCTTTGTCGATTACCTGGACAATGACCTCGGGCCTTACCGCGAAGTAATGGTCGTGTTTTTCGTGCGTCCGCGCTCGGGAACCGAAGAAGAGTCCGGCACATTCATTTACCGGCTGCCAGTAGATGGTGAATTTACTTGCGCCGCTGGCCGGACCATCTGGGGATTTCCGAAGACCGTGGAGCGGATCGATTTGGAGTACGAACCGGAATCAGTGCGCTGCCGCTTGTTCTTGGACGGCACCTTTGCTCTCGGACTTTGTGTGCCCCGCCGCGGCGGAGTCGCGCTGCCAGAACAAGAAACCACGTTGCAAACCTACACCTACCACCCCACCCTCTGCGTGGTGCCGTTTTCCTCCGGAAGCCGCGAGGCGCGCATGTTTCCCGCAGGAGAGGGGGTAACGTTGGAGCTGGGCGACCACGAGTTCGCGCGGGAACTGCGCAGCCTCGGACTGCCCTCGGCTCCGTTGTTTGCAAGCTGGGCCGAACACTTCTACGGCTCCTTCGGCGCTCCTCGCCGGGTGAACCCCACGTGAGCCGCGCGTGTCACCACACGTAGCTTACGGAACGCCTCCGGGGCGTCCCCAACGGGCAAGCCGGAACTCGTCTTCCATGCACCACACCCGCTCGTGCAGTGCATCGACCAAATCAGGATCATAAAAGACGTAGCGACGCTCCCGGGGAGAAAGGGCGCCTGGTCCGTCTCGTAGAAGTTGATCGAGCCACTGCTGGCGCCGCGCTCGCACGCTCAGGCTCACCTGTCGCGGGCGACCCAACAATGCACGGTGCCACGCATTGGCCCACGGATCGACCACACCGCGCACAAAACCATCGTGCTCGAGCTGTGGTAACGCCGCCATTTCCCCTTGCAGCCGCCGCCAGTACTCCTGCAAACTCAGCAATTCTGGCGGAGGCGAGACCTCCTCGGGGATCAGGAACAAACCGAGCCGGCGCGTACGGTCTCCCCAGGCAACTCGGCTCACCCAGACGGAAAACGGCACCGACAGGATGAGCGCCGCGATGATTGGCGTAAGCCACCAAAAATAACCTGGGTTCAACCAGTACAGCCCAAGGCCCCACGCACTGGCCCAGAGGCCATCCCAAGCATGGTGCCGGAGCGCATCACGCCACGTTGTCTCCGCATCCTCGCGCCCTTGCGACTTCCACTGCACGGTACGGCCAAGCAAATTTTGCACAACGAAGCGGCTGTGGAACACCATTCGGATGGGGGCGAACAGACTGGAAAGGACGATCTCCAAAAGCACGCTCAGCAGAAGTCGCGCGAGTCCGCCAAAGGCACGAGCCTGCTTCCAAACCACGACCACCAAAAACACGCTGAGTAACTTCGGCAAGAACAAAATTGCTGCCGTCACCGCCATGAGCGCAATGGCCCACTCGGGCCGCCAGATCGGCCACTCGGGAAACAGCGCTGGGCCGTGAGGAAAATACTCGGGCTCCCAAAGTACGTGAGAAACGGCTTCGACCGTGCTCAGGGCCAAAAACGCAAACCACAGCAAGGCGGAAACGTACGAAAGCACGCCGTTGAGGAACAACACCCGGTGAGCTCCGAACAAGCCCTCGGTAAACAGCAGGCGCAAATGCTGCAGGTTACCTTGGCACCAGCGGCGGTCGCGATTCATTTCCTCCAGCAACGTGGAGGGTACCTCTTCGTAACTGCCGTCGAGGTCGTAGGCGAGCCAAATTTGCCAGCCGGCACGCCCGAGCAATGCTGCTTCCACGAAGTCGTGGCTCATGATTTCGCCACCCAGCGGAGGCTTACCCGGCAGCCGCGGCAAGCCGCAATGGCGCGTAAACGGCTCGACCCGAATAATCGTGTTATGGCCCCAGTATTGGCCGTCGCCTAATTGCCAAAAGTGCAAACCTGCAGCGAACATTGGCCCATAGAGCCGGCTACTGAACTGCTGCACGCGAGCGAGCAACGAACGCCGATTCACGGCGCGCGGCGCTGTCTGAATCATGCCCGCGTTCGGGTGGGCATCCATCAGTTGCACCAGCCGCACGATGGTCTCGCCACTCATGATGCTGTCCGCATCGAGCATGACCATGTACTCGTAATGGGCACCCCAGCGCCGGCAAAAATCGGCGACGTTGCCACTCTTGCGTTTCAGACGTACACGCCGCCGGCGATAAAAAATCCGACCAAACCCGCCAACATCGCGGCACCATCGGAGCCAGGCCTCTTCCTCGCGGACCCACGTGCCGGGGTCTGCACTGTCGCTGAGCACGAAAAAGTCGAAGTGTTCCAGGGCGCCGGTTCGTTGCAAGGAGTCGTAAATTGCTCTGAGGCCGGCGAAAACGCGCTCCACCGGCTCCTCGCAAATCGGCATGACGATGGCGGTGCGGCCGCGCGGGCGGAAATTTCGTGGGTCCACGGGAGGTAGCTGCGTGATCGCGTAGCGATCCCCGAACAGCAGGGTGAAGAAGCCAAAAACCGCTGTCCAAAACCCGATCGAGATCCAGCCAAACAGTGCACCGAAAAACAAAACAATAAAAAATTCGAGCCAGGTTCGGCCTTGATACGGTAGCACCGTCTGCATGAACCCACTGGCAACGATCGTGGGCAGCAGCACCAGTGCGGCGAGCACCACCCGACGTACCCGAGCTGCGTGAATCCATGGCAAAGCGGAACGTCGCTTGCGGAGTTCCCGACCGCGCAGGACCTGCTCATCGCGCACTCCTCGCAAGCGTTTCCACAACCGCCGCCACACCCTGCGCTCCACGGGCTCGGGTCGCATATGGCGCCGGCGCACAACCTGGTGCGAAGTGGGGTAGCCATTGCGCAGCGGTACTTGAGCGCGTTCTTTTCTGCCGCCTTGGAGAAAGCGGTGGAGTCGCCACCGGAGGTATTCGGGCAAACCGGGGAAAGCATCCGCCGGAACGGGCCACTGTTGCACGACGATCTCCCGCACTGCACGCAACGTTTCTGCAATGGCGTGGGCACCTTCACCCCAGTACGGGCGCTCGATCGCACGGCGTACCGCACGATCGGCGAGTACCGTAGCCTCTTCCTCGTTCAACCCTAACGCCTGGCAATACCGCAGCGCCCGCTCTCGCGCCGCAGCCCAATCCTGGTACAAGCGCTCGGGTGGAACCGTGAGGGGTCGCTGCTCTGCCTCGTCGGCGATCTCTCGTTGCGCTGGCTCGCTCATGGCACCAAAAGGTACGACCAAGTTTCCGTCAAAACCCGTTCCCCCAACATCAAGAAAGCCCGAAGCTCCACGGGCTCGCTTCGCTTCGGTCGCACTTGGAAGGCCAGACGCCAGCCGCCAGTGACCGGGTTTTTTACGACCTGTTGGTCGAGCAGTTCGGCGGAGTCCGTACCGGAAGCAATGGTCACGGCTCCGTGAAGCACCGTGTCTGCTGGAATGGACTCCAGCTCCCCGCCAGCGAAGTCCACAACCAGGCGGTAAGCGTCTTCTCGGTTGCCACGGTCCCGCCGGGTGGCGACTGCCCTTCCACCTGGGGGACGCAGTGGATCCTCTTCATACCACCACAAGCGATACCGGACAGACCATGGGGCACCCGGTTTGATTTTTGTGTCGGGAACCCAGAATGCAACGACGTTGTCGTTCGTATCCGACTTCGTCGGGATTTCCACCAGCACTACCCGGCCAGCACCCCAATCGTCCAGTGGCTCCACCCACCCGCTGGGCCGGCGGTCGCGGCGGGTTTCGAGGTCTTGGTAGTGATCGAAATTGCGGTCGCGCTGCAGCAGTCCGAAACCACGCGGACTTTGCATGCGGAAGCTACCGATCAACAAGGAACGCGGGTTCATCAAAGGGCGCCAAAGCCACTCGCCATTGCGAAAGTGCAGGAGAAGTCCATCGGAGTCGTGCACCTCGGGGCGAAAGTCTTCCACCGGTCGGGGGCTGTTTTCCCCGTGGAAGAACATGCTCGTCAGAGGGGCAACGCCTAACTGTTGGATGTCGCGACGAAGGTAGAGACGCGCCTCCACGTCCACTCGCGTTTGCTCGCCCGGCCGGATGAGGAAACGGTAGGCTCCGGCAGCGCTCGGGCTATCCAAAATGGCGTACACGGTAAGATCGGTAGACCAGGGTTGTGGGCGGACGATCCAAAACTCGCGAAAGGAAGGGAACTCCTCGCCGCTCGGCAACCCGGTGTCGATCGCCAAGCCTCGCGCGGAAAGGCCGAACACCTGCCCTTTACCCACGGCGCGAAAGTAACTGGCGCCCAAGAACACGATTACCTCGTCGAAATAATCTGCACGGTTGATTGGAGCATGAACCCGGAACCCTGCAAACCCGAGGTTGTGCGGCACGCGGCTGGCGAAGTCGTTGCGCCCGTAGTCGAAGTCGCTCGGGGAGAAAGCCACAGTATGGACACCAGCGTCGTCGACCACGTGAACGGCCACCGTGTGCCGGTAATAGTATCCGGGATGGAAGAATTGAATCTGGAAGGGCAGCCCCGTGTCGCGCCACAGTGCGCGATCGCGCCGGAAACGGATGTCCCGCCACTGGTCGTAGGTAATCCGAGTGAGCCACTCGGGTACTGGGTCTGGCGGTTGGTATGCCTGGGCAGCGAGCTTTTCTGCACGCTCGGCCACTAACTCGAAGTGAAAGTGCGCCCGCACCGCCACGGGCCAAGCCAGCATGAGCAGCGCCACCGCGGCGGCACTTCTCAGCCAACAACTGCATCTCAATCGCCGGAGGTGTTTTCGCATGGTCGCATCCGCCGAGTTGACCCTTTGTATGCAGACACTGGGCATCTGACCAGTCCGCTTCCACCTTTTTTCCCCACGTTAGCCTGCGAAAGCCATGGTTCCGCCCTGGGGATAGCGAAACCGGGCCCCTTCCTCGGCATGTCCAGCCATCCTTGGACCGTCGAAGTGCTGGCTTGCCCCATCGAGTCAAGCATGAGAAAAGGATCCTTCGCTTTCTGTCATGCGTTGCCAACTGTTCCGAACCACAATGCGCCGCCTGCCTTCACTGTTCCTGGCACTCCTCGTTGGGATGTGGACGGTCGGCTGTGGAGACGACGGCGAACCGACCGCGCGCGAGCCGCAAGCGCGGCGCATTGGCGCGTGGCGAATCGCTGCACTCGAAGGGCCCCAGGGGGGCGATGTGGTGAACGGCTTTCTCTCCGCCGGTAAGCAGTTCGTGGCGGAGATTTACGAGGTTCCGGAGTTCCCGTGCGTCCGCACCGATAGCGACGATTACCTCCACATCCCGGAGGCGACCGAAACGCCTGGAGCGCCGGCGGTTTTCCTGGCGGTGCCACCGAGCGACCCCGGGGCACCGGTCATCATGCTTTTCCACGGCAACGGCCTCGACTTCATCGAAGCGCTCGCCTCCCTGTTCGTTCACGCGGCACCGCGGACCGCAATGCAAATTTTACAACAGCAACCGGGCTTCGCCGCCTTCATCGAAATCCTCAACCGCGGCGGTGCGATGCGCGGTTTGCGAGGCGAGGCAGGAGGAGCCATAGCCGCAGCCGCTCTCGAGCGAGGGTGGGGAATCGTGGTGCCTGGCAATTGCTGGGGCGACGGCGGGCACCATCGCGGCGAGGTGGTGGATTACTACATTCGCGCGCCGCGCTACGGCCGCAGCATGGATGATTTCGTCTGGCGATGGTTCCGGCAGCGGTTTCGCCACGACCACAGGCGCGAGTATTCCTTTGGATGCAGCGGTGGCGGTCAGCGCACCGCGCAGCTTTTGCTCGCCGATCCCGACGCAGTGGCTGCGGCAGCGCTGGATAGCCCGGCAGACTATTTGCCCGGGTTCAAGGACGATCCCCCTGGTTTGTTCGCGCTTCTGCGAGGTATTCCGGGCTACCTCGAGCGCCTCGATGCATTTTATCTCGCGCACTACGGCACCTGGGAAAACGCCGCCGCCCAAAGTTTGGGAACGCAGTTGATCCCGCGCGGGATTCAAACTCCCATCTTCCTGGCATTTTCGCGCAACGACCCTTTGGTTACGAACGGGATCACCCACCGGTTGGTCGAAGCATTGGCGCAGCGCTCCCCGGCGGATCGGCAAGTGGTCTGGGACACGGAAGAACCGGTTCACTGCCAGATCAACACCCTGAGCCGCGCCGAAGCGGTGCTCGATTGGCTCGAACAATGGCAACGCTGAGGTGGCGCGGTTTGGCTTTGGAGGTTTGTGCCTTTCGAGTCCAAAGTGAGAGTTGAATCCAGGATGGACTTCGGGATCGACCACCTCCTAGAAAGCGAACACTGGCAACGGCGCCTGCGGGGGCGACGTGTGGCGTTACTTGCTCATCCCGCGTCGGTCACGCGCGATCTCATCCATTCCCTCGATGCCGTGATGGGGCTGCCCGGTGTGCGACTGACCATGGCCTTCGGCCCGCAACATGGCTTGAGGGGAGAAAAGCAAGACAACATGATCGAGTCCCAAGATTACGTGGACCCGGTGCACGGCATCCCCGTGTTCAGTTTATACGGCCAAACCCTTCGCCCGACCTCCGAGATGCTGGAGGGCTGCGACATCGTTCTCGTCGATCTTCAGGACCTCGGCTGTCGCGTGTACACGTTCGTCACCACGCTGCGTTACTTACTCGAAGAAGCGGCCCGTGCGGGAAAGGAAGTGTGGGTACTCGACCGCCCGAATCCCATTGGTCGCAATGTCGAAGGGCTGCGTCGCCGGCCTTCGTGGGAAAGCTTTGTGGCGGCTGGCGACTTTCCCATGCGCCACGGACTGACCCTGGGCGAACTGGGCCGTTACTTCGTGCGCTCGCTCGCCCTGGACTTGGCCTACGAGGTGGTACCGCTGCGTGGTTGGCAGCCGGACCAAGCGCCAGGCTACGGTTGGCCATTGGCAGAGCGTTGCTGGATTAACCCGAGCCCCAATGCGCCTAACCCGTGGATGGCGCGGTGTTATCCGGGAACCGTTATGCTCGAAGGCACCGAACTTTCCGAAGGACGGGGCACCACCCGCCCGCTCGAACTGTGCGGAGCCCCCGGACTCGACCTCCCGAAAGTGCTGGCCCGTATGGGGGACCTCTCTCCCGGCTGGCTGGAGGGCTGTAAGCTGCGCCCGTGCTGGTTCGAGCCCACATTCCACAAGCATTCCGGCCAACTTTGCACAGGGATGCACATTCACACCGAACCTCCAGTATATGACCCAGCGCGGTTTCGCCCGTGGCGGCTCGTGGCTTTGTTCCTCAAAGCTACGCGTGACCTCCATCCCGACTGGCCGCTGTGGCGTCGTTTTCCCTACGAGTACGAATACGATCGGCTGCCGATCGACGTGATCAATGGCGGAGACGATTTGCGCCTGTGGGTGGACGACCCTGGCGCTACCCCTTCCGACTTAGATAGCCTCGCACGGGCAGACGAGCTCCAATGGCTCGAGGAACGGAAGGAGTTTTTGCTGTACGCTTGATTCGGCACCAGAATGTGGCACGGAACGACAGCACCTCGAGGAGGAGTAACGCGATGGCAATTGTGGAAGGGAAGGCAGCTCCGGAGTTCACCCTCAACGATGCAGCAGGAAAGCCGGTATCGCTCGCGAGTTTCCGGGGAAAAGACGTCGTTCTGTACTTCTACCCGAAAGACGACACCCCCGGCTGCACCAAAGAAGCGTGTGGCTTTCGTGATGCGTGGAAGGAACTGCAAGAACTTGGCGTCGTGGTGATCGGTGTGTCCGCCGACAGTGCGGAGTCGCATCAGAAGTTCATTCGCAAATATAACTTGCCATTCCTGCTGCTGACCGATCCCGACTACAAGGTCATGAAAAAGTACGGCGCGTACGGCGAAAAAACGATGTACGGGAAGAAAACCGTGGGCGTGATCCGCTCCACCGTGTGGATTGGCCCAGATGGTAAGGTCAAAAAGCACTGGGCAAAGGTTGCCAACGCGGAAAAACATCCGGCGCAGGTGTTGGCTGCAATCAAGGCGGAAAAAGCCCGAGCGTAGGGTTCGTGCAATCGGTCCGGTCTGGGCGGGGGCGCCGCACAAGCGGCGCAAGGGCATTGGCCTGCGTCAGACCACCCAACCTTGCGAAGGTGCAACGCGCGAGATTTTCTGGCGCCACCTCGCTGTGGTTCCAGTGGGTGCGGACTCATTCGGGGGGCAACAGGTGCCGGAAGAGTTCCACGAGATATGGACCTCGCCGTAGCGTGTGGCCACCGTCGACAGCAACGCACTGACCCGTGATCCAACTTGCCTCGTCGCTCAGAAGAAAGGCGACGAGGTTTGCCACGTCTTCCGGCTTGCCGATGCGCGCTAGTGGCATGCACTCCAAGTAATCTTGGCGGGCATCGGAGGTGTGGACCAACGGCGCGGCGAGCTCTGTGTCTACCAAGCTCGGGAGCACCGCGTTGACGCGAATGTGGTATTGACCGAGATCGTCCGCCGCACAACGGGTCAACATGTCGAGGCCAGCTTTGGAAACACAGTATGCCGTCATGCCGCGGTGGGTCAGCACGCCCGCAATCGAGCTGATATTCACGATGCTGCCACCGCCATTGGCCTTCATGGCCCGCGCTTCGTACCGCATGCAGCGGTACACACCGAGTAGGTTGGTATCGATGGTGTGGAAAAACTCTTCCGGCTGCGCGTTCAACACCGAACCGATGGTCGCCGTGCCCGCTGAATTGACCGCTAAGGTCAGCGGCCCGAGCTCTCGCTCGGTGGTGGTCACAGCGTTCTCGACGTCGTCCATGCGGGTAACGTCGCATCGCACCCAGCGTGCTGCTGGCCCCAGGGAGCTCGCGGCCTTTTCCAGGACCTCTTCACGCCGGCCCGCCAGCATCACTCGGCCCCCTCCCTGCACAATGGCTCGCGCCGAGGCCAAACCAATGCCGCTCCCGCCACCGGTGACCAACGCTACTTTCCCATCGAATCGATGCATTTCTCCCTCCTCCGTTGGGCACGCCACACTTGCGCCTCGTTAACGAACTTGCGGTAACTCCGCGACCTTCCTCTTAGCCCCTTGGCCGGTCAAGCGAGGCTGCCGTGGGGCCGTCGGCGCCGCCGTCGTCTGGGTATACGCCTACAACCGAAACGTTCCCGATGCCGGACTGAAAGCCGTCGCGCGCGCACACACAGAAAAAGCTGGCTCTTCCCTTGCAAAACTGCGGCGATGAAGAGACTATCTGCGCCGGTGAAAGCGGGCGTCGCCAACAGTTTACTACCCGAGGTGCAACCAGTCTTCCGCGTCAAACTGATGTGCCTCGGCGGCATCCTCGCTTTTGTCTGGGTAATCCGGCTGTGGGTGTCTCCCGCTACCCTGGCCACGGAAGTCACGCTCGCGGCAATGATTGCCATCGTTCCCGCTGTTTGGATTGCCGTTGCCTCCACTAAGCCGCCGCAGCTCTGGGTGGCTTTCGCCCTGATCTGCGATTTGGTCGCGCTCACACTCGCCATCCATTTCGGCGGAGGTGTCGACCAAACCAGCGGCCCGATTCTTTATGCTGTGGCGATCTTGCTCGGCGGTATGCTCCTTTCCGAGCGCGCAGCGATGGTCCTCACTGCTGTGGCCATTGGCCTTTATGCTACTATGGTCGCTGCGGAGTACTTCAGGTGGCTTCCGCACCGTGTGGCCTACTCCCGCCCGCCCGACCGCCAACTGGCCACGGTTCTCATGGTGGGCATTTACCTGGCCGTGTTTGGCTGGCTCGTAGCTTATGTCGTGCGGCTGATGCAGCGGGCTCGGGCCCTTGCCCAAGAGGTGCGTGCGGACGCCGTTCGCAGCCTGGCGCACGACCTCAAGAACGCCCTGTTCGCAATCTCGGGTTACGCCGACATGATCACCGCGGAAAGCCAGCCAACCAGCAGAGCACACGCGCAGCGCATCGGTTTCTTGGCCTCGGAAACAGCAGCACTGCTGACGAACATGATCGATGCCACCAGCGCCGAAGCCCGGCCGCTGATTGTCCGAGAGGAAACCGTTGCCCCGGCAGAATTGCTGAGAAAGGTACAACGTTGGTTTGACGGAGCTGCCAGCGACCTTGGCGTGACCATCACGGTGAGCGCGACGGATGCACCCAAGTTTTGCCTGGCCGATGGCGCGTTACTCGAACGCGCGCTGAACAATCTGGTGAACAACGCACTGCGACACACGAGTACTGGAGGGCACATCGAGCTCGGGTGCCGAGCGGAAGATGAGTCGATCGTGTGGTGGGTAAGAGACACCGGGCAAGGAATCCACCCAGATCTGGTGCGGCGAATTTTCGGACCCTTTGTCAGCGGCGTCTCGTCTCCTACTGCCGGCCAGCACTCTGGGCTTGGCCTATACATTGTCCAAAGGATCGCTGAAGCGCACGGTGGCGAGGCCAGTGTGGAATCCGTGCTCGGCCGCGGTAGCTGCTTTACCATCCGCTTTCCGCTGCGCTTACCGCAGGTTTCTCTTCCCTGATGTGGTCCAGGACGCCGAAGCCTGGGGCGTCTGTTCTTCGCCTTCAAGTTGGACCGCGTGTGCGGTTCTCGATCCCTGGTGGGTCGCAAATACGGAACCCTTGGGGTGTCGCTGGCTGGGTTGACGGCCTAGCTCGGGTTTTGGCTAGCAGTTATGAGCGAGGAGCATGATGCAACTGGAGCTCATTCCTTGCGCCAGCGAAACCCGATGGGAGCAGTGCTTAACGGAGTTTCCTGGAGCTACCGTGTTTCACCGGCTGCCGTGGTTACAACTGGTCGCCAAACTCAGTGAAAGCGAGCTCCGACTCTACGAGCTGAGCAATGGAGCGCAAAGCGTCGGCTTGTTTCCCCTGTTTTTTTTTCGCCGGGGCCCGGTCAAACTCGCAGCATCTCCACCGCCCCTGGCAGCTACTCCCTACTTGGGACCGGTCACGGCCCCTGAACTCATCCCTGCTGCGTTGGAGGCAGCAGCAACCGAGGCAAAACGACAACGTGCCGCTTACGCGGAGTTTCGTATTGGCAAGACCTTGGAGTTCCGCGAGGACCAAGCCTATCGCTTCGAGACCGAGCCGCGGAGCACGTTCGTACTGGACCTTCGTGACGGTCCTGAGGCACTATGGCAGGACTCTCTAGACCCTTCATGTCGCCGAGCCATTCGCAAGGCGCAAAAAAGTGGTGTCGAGATTGAGGAGGTAGGCTTGGAAGACGTTATCGAGCCCTACTACGCGATGGCCGAGGAGGTTTTCTCCAAGTACCACAGGCCTCCACCGCTCACGTTCGACCAGTACCGGGAAATCGCGGCAACCCTTAAGGGGGCCAGCCTTGCCAAGGTCTTTGTCGCTCGGCACGAGGGAAAGCTTTTGTCGGCGGGGATTTTTCCCTTCGACCAGCACCAGGTGTACTACCTCGACGGCGTGAGCAGCGAGAGCGGTCTTTCGCTGCGGCCGAACAACCTCCTGCACTGGGAAGTCATTTGCTGGGCAATTCGCAGCGGGATTGGCCAGTACGACATGGTAGGCGCTGGGGTGGCAGGTGTGGCGCGCTTCAAGCGTAGTTTCGGACCTGCGGAGGTACCCTACACGTACTGCTATTGCGCGTTGGCTCCGTGGGCGGCAGTCGCGAGGCGTGCTTACGCCCTTTTGGCCCCGACGGGGCGGGTCGTTCGATACTTTCTTCGAACGAAGCGGAGGGATTGCTGATGGCAGCACCGACGAAGGCGGCACAATCAACGAGCACGCAAGACTTACAGGGGGCGACCGAAGAACTGCGCCCCCACCAAGTCCATGCTCTTTCCGTTGCCGAGCTTTTAATTTTACTCGACACCGACGTACACCAGGGACTCGCCGAGGAAGAAGCCGAGCGCAGGCTTGCCCGGTTTGGTCGGAACGTTTTACCGCCACCACGCAAGCTGCCTCCTTGGCAACGCTTTCTTTTGCAATTCCACAACCCGCTGATTTACGTGCTCCTCGTTGCCGGGCTGGTTACCCTTCTGCTGGGCGAGTTTCCCGACGCCACGGTCATTTTTGGGGTCGTGTTCGTCAATGCCGTGGTTGGCTTCATCCAGGAATCCCGTGCCGAACAGGCGCTCGAGGCCCTGCTTCAGTACCTGCAGAACGAAGCCACGGTGATCCGATCGCGACTCAAACGGCGGCTGCCAGCCGCGGAGCTTGTTCCGGGAGATGTCGTGCTGCTGGAACCCGGGGACAAAGTGCCCGCCGACATTCGCCTGGTTCATACCCATGAGCTGCGCGTGGATGAATCGCTGCTTACGGGAGAATCGGTTCCCGTCTTGAAACATGCAGCAGTGATCGACGCGACCTCGAGCTTGGCCGACCGTAGCAACATGGCGTTTTGCGGCACTCTGGTAACCTCTGGCCGAGGTACCGGCATCGTTGTGGCCACGGGCGGGGCCACCGAACTCGGGCGAATCCATCAGCTCGTTGCAACCACCGAAGGCATGGACACTCCGCTCATCCGGAAAATCCGCAGCTTCAGCCGCGTGCTCACGGTGGCGATTCTGGCTTTGGCAGGACTTACGTTTGCCGTTGGCCTTTGGCGCGGGCAGCCTATTGGGGAAGTTTTTCTAGCGGCAGTGGCTTTGGCTGTCGCGGCGATTCCCGAGGGACTGCCCGCCGCAATCACGGTCACACTGGCTCTTGGCGTGAGTCGGATGGCTCGACGCCATGCGATTATTCGTAGGATGCCGGCAGTCGAAGCTCTCGGAAGCACCACGGTCATTTGTTCGGACAAGACCGGCACACTGACAGAAAACCAAATGACGGTATCGGCCATTTGGGCTGGCACGGAAAAGTTCGAGGTGACGGGCACAGGGTACGTGCCCGAGGGCTCCATTGTCAGCGAGGCTGGTGCGCCGCTCCTCACGTTACCCAACGCCTTGATCGAGTGCCTCCGGGCAGGGGTGCTGTGCAACGACAGCCGCCTCGAGAAAAAAGGCAATAAATGGACCATCGTGGGAGATCCCACCGAGGCCGCGTTGATCGTGGCTGCCCGAAAAGCCGGCTTTGACACCGACGGGCTCAGCCAAACATTTCTCCGTGTCGGATCTCTTCCGTTCGAGTCGCAGCGTCAGTTCATGGCCACGATGCATCGGACACCGACCGGCGGTAGCGTCCTCTACGTGAAGGGCGCCGTGGAAAAAGTCCTCGAACTCTCACGGACCATGTTAGATGCGGAGGGCAACGAGATTCCACTCGATCGAGAGCGCGTGTTACAGGCTGTGGAACGACTAGCAGCAGAAGGCTTACGCGTTCTTGCCTTTGCCCGACGCCTGTGGCCCGAGGCGCTGCACTCGTTCGAACCCCACCAGGTGGGTGGACTTGTATTTCTCGGCTTACAAGGGATGTTCGACCCGCCACGGGCGGAAGCGGCGAGCGCCGTACGATCCTGTTTGCAGGCGGGAATTGCGGTAAAAATGGTCACGGGTGACCATGCGGTAACCGCGGCCGCAATTGCCCGACGGCTGCTGCTAACCGGTGCACCAGATGTAGAACCGAAAGTTGTCACCGGTGCGGAGTTAGCCAGGTGCAGCGAGTCCGACTTACCACAACTGGTGGACGACGCTCACGTGTTTGCGCGCGTCACGCCGGAGCAAAAACTACACCTGGTTCGGGCACTGCAGGCACGGCGTCACGTGGTGGCTGTGACCGGCGATGGTGTCAATGACGCACCGGCGCTCAAACAAGCCGATATCGGAGTGGCCATGGGCAGTGGCACCGAGGTGGCCAAGGAAGCAGCCGCGATGGTCCTGACCGACGACAACTTCCGCTCCATTGTCGCAGCGGTGGAAGAAGGTCGGGGGGTGTTCGACAACCTGACCAAGTTTATTGTGTGGACCCTACCTACGAACTTGGGGGAAGGTCTGGTGCTTTTAGCTGCGTTGGCAGCGGGAACCCTACTTCCCATTCTGCCGGTGCAGGTACTGTGGATCAACATGGCCACAGCCATTTGCCTCGGGATGATGCTCGCCTTCGAGCCGAAGGAACGAGACATCATGCTTCGGCCTCCTCGCGACCCCGAGGCTCCCATCCTCACGCCACTTTTGATTTTGCGCATGCTGCTTGTATCCGGGATCATGCTGGGCGGAGCCTTTGGCATCTTTATTTGGGAGCAAAGGATGGGAAGCAGCGTAGCCGAGGCGCGAACGGCAGCGGTGAATGTCTTTGTGCTCGTAGAGCTTTTTTATCTCTACAACTGCCGCTCTTTGAAGAACTCACCCCTGAGCCAAGGGTTGTTTTCCAATCCGTGGGTCAATTGGGGCGTACTGATCATGATCGTCTTGCAGATCGCATTTACATACGTCCCCCACATGCAGTACTTTTTCCATTCCGCGCCGATTTCTCTCGAAGCTTGGTCGCGCGCTGCTTTCATCGGTTTGCTCGCGGCCGTGGTTGTCGAACTGGAAAAGGGGCTACGCAGGTGGCTTGGCCGCTAGTTGGAATACGGCCCGCTAAGCAGTCCGCTCGATTTTGGGGGCGACCGGCTCCGCGCTCCTTCTCCTAGGCTGTCGCCACGCGAAGCTTAATTCTCTCGAGGAAGCCCGCCTGGGTTAATCGGATGAGCGTGCAAGGGGATTGGCAAATGGGTAGTGTTTGCCGATCCATCGTTATTTTCCGGAACACGAACACAACCATGTTTTCTTGGAAGCAGAACCATCGTGGCGGCGAACCCGCAAGGATCAGTGCGCACCGGGCGGATCTGAATGGGAATCAGAGCGCCCCTTCCCTCGTATACAAGGACGAGTTTCCACAAACGGGAGAAGAGAAGCGCCGCTATATTCCTTTGGGCATCATAACGCTGGCTTTGCTCGTGGCTGCGCTTTACTTTTGTTGCTTAGGGCGCTCCCCTCTGTTCGATCCTGACGAAGGACGGCATGCGGAGGTAGCCCGCGAAGCACTCGTCACGGGCAATTGGGTCACTCCCACTCTCAACTTCGAGCCGTATCACCACAAACCCATGCCGTTTTACTGGCTGGTGGCGGCGGGCTTGAGCGGCTTCCGCACCGCGCCGGAGTTCGGGGCGTGGCTGCCTTCTGCCCTCGCGGCAGGCGC
>FMJZ01026609.1_pt1 | contig 17821 bp, 16 predicted proteins | sample 1987881 | NCBI WGS metagenome assembly FMJZ01 (sample SAMEA4378227, study PRJEB15110) | soil metagenome | biome: soil; feature: Field; material: Soil | place: India | collected 2015-03-11 | depth 0 m
CTTTAGCTGATGCTCAGAAAGAACTTGAAAGCAAAATGGAATAATATTAGTTTAAAATTTAATTTAAAAAGCTGTTTGTGGGGAACCCCGCAAACAGCTTTATTTTTTTAAATTATTTTTTTGAAATAAATAAAAATTTAGTAGAATTTTTTTATTAAATATGATAAAATATTTAACGTTAACTTTTCAAAAACCGTTTTTATAACTATTTTTTGATTAAGTTGGAGGTTAGGTCATGGCTACCAAAACTAATGTTGTCAAACATCCGGGGGGCGGATGGTTGGCTTTTAAGAGAAAAGCAGCTCCTTATGTTTTTACAGCACCATTTTTCATTCTGTTCATCGTTTTTTCAACTTTCCCTATATTTTATTCTTTCTGGTTGAGCTTGCATGATTGGAATGGTATAAGGGATATGAGATGGGTTGGTTTTCAGAATTACTATACATTAATATTTAAAGACTGGAAATTCTGGAGATCTGTTGGTAATACTATCATAATGATGATTATAGGTGGAGCTCCTCAGCATATTTTAGGGTTATTCTTTGCTTATATTCTTAATCTTGGTCTTGTAAAGTTTAAAGATTTCTTTAAGGGAGTCCTTTTTGTTCCATATATTACATCTCCTGTCGCTATTACTATTCTCTTTGGTGTTCTATATGGAGTCAGATATGGATTTTTAAACTATGGTCTTCACTATCTTGAAGCGATAGGCATTATACCCAACATTTTGCCAATAAAGCTGCCTGTTGAATGGTTAAAAGAAGCTATGACCTGGGTTTCTCTTTCGTTAATAGCCTTCTGGAAATGGACAGGTTGGAATGCTCTACTCTACTTAGCTGGACTACAGGCTATACCTGAAAATCTCTATGAAGCTGCAAGAATAGATGGTGCAAGCTGGGGACAGATATTCTTTAAGATAACTATTCCTTTGCTTGTTCCTGTTATGTATTTTACAACTGCTATGACTATCATTGGTGGAATGCAATCTTTTGATGAAGCTAATGTTATGATCGGTGTTGATGGTATGCCAGGAAACCTATACTATGCTTTAACAACTGCTGTTTATACCTATGCTTTTGCATTCAAATGGGGACAATTTGGGATGGCTTCGGCAACCTCATATCTTCTCTGTCTTATAATACTTGTTATGTCTTTCATACACAGGTTTTTCTTTAAAGACAGAGATGAAAGAACTGTATAATAGGAGGTTAAAATGTCAGTAAAAGCAATAGCTAAAGATAGAGTTAGTGAAGAGCGATTAAAGAAAAGTGATAGTCCTGTAAAAGTTTTTATAAAAAAAGTTCTATTATATTTACCTCTTGTTATATGGACTATACTTGTAATTTTCCCATTCTGGTATATGCTTGTGTTGTCAACAAAAGGTAAAGCAGAGATTTTCAACTATCCACCTCCAATGACATTAAGTCCAAACTTCATGCAAGGTTTTCTTGAAAATTATAACAACCTACTTGCTCAGCTTCCTTTCTGGAAAAATGTATGGAATAGTGTATACATAGCTATTATGTCAACAATTACATCTATGTTCTTCTGTTCTTTGGGTGGTTATGGCTTTGCTATTTATGAGTTCAAGGGAAAGAGGTTTATGTTTAACTTCATGTTATTTACAATGATGATACCTGGTATTGTAAGTATTGTGCCTTATTTTGTAATGATGAACTGGTTTGGCTGGATCAATAAAGCAAGAGCTCTATATATACCAGGTATGGCAAATGCTTTCGGTATATTCTTAATGAGGCAGTATATTAATTCAGCAGTACCACTTGATCTTGTCGATGCTGCTCGTGTAGATGGTGCAAGTGAGTTTGGAATATACTGGAGAATAGTTTTACCTCTTATTTCACCTATTCTTGGTTCTTACGCCATCATTACCTTCCTCGGTAGCTGGAATAGCTATATGGGACCACTTGTTGTATTAAGAGATATGGAAAGCTACACTATTCCAGTGGCATTAGGAGCTCTTAAGGGACTTCAGTCTGTTGACTACGGAGCTATAATGGTGGGTAATGTTATTTCCGTATTTCCGCTTCTTATAGTGTTTATTTTCTTCTCAAAGATGATTATTGATAAGGTTACAGAAGGAGCCTTGAAAGGTTAAATATACAAAAAAGGCAGAACGAAAGTTCTGCCTTTTATTTTTATAGCCATTTCTTTATGATTTTAAGAAGATTATACCATACTTCACAATTCTCAATTTTAAAAGAAAGGGGCAATTGAGTTATTTTATCGGTGGGAATTTGTTTCAATTCTTTTTTTAATTTTTCAATAAGGATCAAATCTCTCATAGAAAGTAATCTGAACTTCACTTTTCTTATAAGTTCTACGTTAGGTGTAATTTCAGGTGATAATCTTTTTATATAATTTAAAGCATTTTCATCTGAATGAGCAAATTCACTGAGAAAATTCCAGTTTTTTGTTAATTTTGTCGTCAAATTTACCCACATAGAATCTTTTTTTGGATAAATTATTCCCATTGAATTGGCATCTTTGTATGTCCAGATAGACCATGAAACATTTTCTATATTAAAGACTTCCAATGTCTCATCAAGCAAATTTTCAAGTAAATCAATGTATTTGATTCTATAAGGCACCCCTGTTTCTCCACACCAAACTGGCCTACCAAGCCTATTTTTTATATCTTCAAGCCTACCTTTAATAAATCCTCTTAAAAAATCAATTCTTTCAGATTTTGTAAGTTTTTTGTATTTATTTAAATTTTTTTCAACATAAAAAAATGGATAAAAATGAATAGAATAAGCTACTTTACTATCATTTAAAACATCAAATTTTGTTGTATCACTGGCATAAAAATCACCTTCAAGAAAAATGATGTGATTTTTGTCATATTTTCTTATTGCAGATATAACCTTATTGTAAAAGCTATTTACAATATTGCCTGAGATATTTCTATCTTCTATAACAGGTTCGTTCAGTATGTCATAGCCTAAAATAGCTTTCCTATCACTATATCTTTTAGCAATTAACTCCCATAATTCAATAATCTTCTTTTGAAAAATACCATAATGCCAGAATAAACTTTCTCCTGTTGGATTATCGCTATGCCAGTCGGGATTCTGACCACCGGGAGCAGCATGCAAATCAAGAATGACATAAATATCATTTCTTTCACATATTTCTACAACTCTGTCTATTGAATTAAACCCACTTTCTATAAAAATATCCTCGCTATCATCATACAAATGATGATAATTAAAGGGTAATCTTATTGTGTTAACTCCAATTTGCCTCATAAAATTCGCATCACTTTCATCAAAAAAGGATATTTCAAAATTTCTCCAGAAATCTTTTGCCACTTCTTTTCCAAAAACTTCTTCAAAGGATTTTCTTATATTTTGTTCTATACCCGGAATCTTTAACATAAAATGTTCAATATTCAAAAAAGTTCCTATCCCAAAACCTTTAATAACAAAAGGCTTATTCTCACATATAAAATTTGTTCCTTCAATTTTAACCCATTTATCAATCATTTTAACCTCTATGAATAATTTTAAAGATTTTTATAATATTGTCAACCAAATATTCATTTGCTGTTAACTTAAAAAGCCAAAGGAGAAATCTTTAAAAAATTTTTTGTTGACATAAAGTAAAATTTTCTTTATAATATTTACGCACTATAGTGCGTAATGGAGGAATTAATGATAAAATTTACTTTCCCTAAGGATTTTATTTTTGGTGCTGCCACAGCTTCTTATCAGGTAGAAGGAGCTGTAAATGAGGACGGCAGAGGTCTTTCTGTTTGGGATACTTTCAGCAGGCTTCCCGGAAGAGTCTGGAATAATGATAATGGTGATGTGGCTTGCGACCAATATCATCTATACAAGGAAGATGTTAAATTAATGAAGGAGCTCGGGTTGGATGCTTATCGATTCTCTATAGCGTGGCCAAGAGTTTTCCCTCTCGGTGAAGGCAAACCAAATCCCAAAGGACTTGATTATTACAATAGACTTATAGATGAATTGTTAAAATACGACATAAAACCTTTCGTTACACTTTTTCACTGGGATTTACCACAGGCTCTTGAAGATAAATATGGAGGCTGGAGAAGTAAAGAGCTTCCAAAAATTTTTTCTGACTATGTTGCTTATGTTGTAAGTAATCTCAAGGATAAAGTAGAATACTGGGCTACTATGAATGAAATTGTCTGCTTCACTATACTTGCCCATAAATTTGATAAACATGCCCCCGGTAAAATAGAAAATGAAAAAACAACAAATCAAACTGTTCACAATGCTTTACTCGGACACGGTTATGGAGTGAAAGCAATAAGAGAAAACGGTGGAACTAAGGCTAAGGCTGGTATAGTTGATAATCCTCATGTGGTTTGGCCTGTTTATGAAGAAAAAGAACATATTGAGGCAGCTAAAAAAGCCTTTTATAAATACAATCAACAAATTTTATTTCCTATTATGACTGGAAAATATTCAGAAAATTGGTTAAAATATGTAGGTGAAAATGCTCCAGATTATACAGAAGAGGAAATGAAGATTATTGGAAGTCCACTTGATTATGTGGGATTAAACATATACTCTGGACATCTTATAAGAAAAGCTGATAATGAAGATGGTTTTGAAGAACTTAAATATTCTGATGGCTATCCGAAAACCTATATGGACTGGCCTATTACACCTAAGGCTTTTTATGCCAGTTTAAAATTTTTCAAAGAGTATTTTGGCAATATTCCAGTTTATATAACTGAAAATGGAATGGCAGCAAAGGATATTGAAACAAAAGATGGTGAAATTCTTGATATAGAGAGAGTGGAATTTTTAAGGCAACATCTTGAAATGGCTTCAAGAGCTATAAGTGATGGTGTGAACTTAAAAGGCTATTTTGTCTGGAGTTTACTTGATAATTTTGAGTGGAGTCATGGTTATGACAAAAGGTTCGGCATTGTAAGAGTTAACTATTCCAATATGAAAAGAACAATAAAACTCTCTGGCGAATTCTATAGAGATGTTATAAAGAAAAGAGAGGTCTTATAGGAGGTATATATGTCAAAGGTTTTCTTCACTGATTTATCAACAAAGCCGGGTAAAAACTTACTTGACAAACTTGAAAACCTTGTTAAAAAAGCAGGTATTTTATCCATAGATTTTAAGAAAAAATATACTGCTATAAAAATTCATTTCGGCGAACCGGGAAACCTTGCATATATAAGACCTAATTATGCTGGAAGGATTGTAAAAATCTTGAAAGAAGCTGGAGCTATAGTCTTTTTAACTGATGCGAACACTCTTTATAAAGGTAGAAGATCAAATGCCGTAGACCATATTGAAAGTGCATTTGAAAATGGGTTTAATCCTTTTACTGTTGGTTGCCCAGTTATTATAGCCGATGGTTTAAAAGGAACTGAGTATAGAGAAATTGAAATAAACCAGAAAAACTGTAAAACTGCAAAAATTGGCTCAGCAATTGCAGATGCAGATATTATAATTTCAATGAATCATTTTAAGGGGCATGAGCTTACTGGCTTCGGAGGTGCTATAAAAAACATTGGTATGGGGTCTGGCTCTATTGGAGGAAAACTTGAAATGCATTCAAACAGCCAACCCCACATTGTAACTAAGAATTGTGTTGGATGTAAAATCTGTGAACTTAATTGTGCTCACAATGCTATAAAGGTTATTGATAAAAAAGCTATTATAGATTATAATATTTGTGTTGGATGTGGGCAATGTGTTGCTGTATGTATGTATGATGCAGCACAGCCCAAATGGGATTCAAAAGGAGCACAAGAAAAAATTGCAGAGTATGCCCTTGCCGTATTAAAAGGAAAACCATCTTTTCACATTAACTTCGTAATGAATGTTTCTCCAAATTGTGATTGCTGGAGTCATAATGACACTGCTATAGTGCCAGACATTGGAATACTTGCTTCTTTTGATCCAGTAGCTTTAGATAGAGCCTGTGTTGATCTCGTAAACAATGCCCCTCCTATAATGCATAGCTGTATAGGAAAAGAATTTGAACCTTCAAAGGACAAGTTTAAACTCGCTCAACCTCACACAGACTGGAAAATTGGACTTGACTATGCAGAAAAGATTGGCCTCGGTAGTCAAAAGTATGAACTCATAAAAGTTGATTGATTTTTTTATTTTTTAAAGGAGATTTTAATGGTATTAAGACTCTCTATTATGATGTTTTTACAATTTTGTGTTTTTGGAGCTACACTTCCTATTTTTTCACTTTTCTGGAAAGATCATTTACATCTCACAGGAAGTGAAATAGGTTTTATTTTTTCAGTTGCTTCGGTATCTTCTTTAATTTCACCATTGATTTCAAGTTTTATTGCAGATAAGTATATCAGATCAAAATATATTCTCGCTTTCTCAAACTTTTTTATGGGAATAATTCTCATATTTTTAAGATTTCAGACTTCTTTCCCAAATATTCTGTTCTTTTATCTACTATATGCAATTCTTAATGGACCTGTAATAGGGCTTACAAATGCGATTGCATTTCATACTCTTTCAGACAAACGAGATAAGTTTGGAAACATAAGGGTATGGGGAACAGCCGGTTATATGTTTATCGGGGCATTCTTCAGTCTTGTTTACCTTTCTATTCCGGGAAATGAGGGTAAAATAGGAGATTCTCTTATAGCTGCTGGAATTTGTGCAATAATTTTATCTATTTTTGCTCTTACCTTACCAAACTATAAAATGGAAAAACCAGCTTCTATAAAAGAGGTTTTCCCTATCGATGCAATAAAAATCCTTTTTAGAAAGGAAATTTTACTTATTTTGATAATACAATATCTTGTTTTTATTGCTGATAGATTTTATTTTCTATCAACAGCTCCATTTTTGTCGTCTATAGGTATAGCAGAGAAAATTATAATGCCTATAATGAGTCTTGGACAATTTACTGAAATTTTTGCAATGATGCTACTTGGTTTACTTTTGCCAAAAATTGGATATAAAAAATTGCTAATTCTTGGACTATTTGCAGAAATTTTAAGATTTGGTGGATATCTTGCTGGTTCTTTTCATCCTCTTGCAATATTTGGAGTCGTAATTCATGGCTTTACTTATGCTTTTATATACGTTACAATTTCTATCTATCTTGATGAAAATTCTACAACAAAAACAAGAACAGCTCTTCATCAGCTATTCTTTATGCTTATTTTCGGCGTAGGAGGTTTTATCGGTAATACATTTGCAGGGAAAGTTATTGATTTTTCTTCTGTAAATAATATAGTAAATTACAACATTCTCTGGATTTTCCCGATAGCTATTATAGCTTTTGTTTTATTATTAACTATATTTTTGATGCCAGAAAAAAAGGAAGAAAAAGTCTATGTTAGTTGATTCTCACTGTCATCTATTTCATTGTTATCAAAAAATAGATGAAACTATAATCAGCAAAATAGAAAATAACTTCAGTCATTTAATAAATATTGCTATTAATGAAAAAGAAATTGAAAGATTAATAGATAATCCAATAAAATCAAATGTTATAAAAAATGCTATTGGTCTATATCCCGAAGAAGCAAAAAATTTTGATGAGAAAAAGGCAAAAAAATTTTTAAGCTATTTTGGCAAACTTAATGTATATGCAATTGGAGAAACAGGGATTGATTTCCACTGGGATTATGGAGACATAAAAATTCAGGAAAAATTGTTCAGATTTCAAATAGAGTTATCAATTGAAAAAAATTTGCCACTTTTAATACATTCGAGAAAAGCATTTGAAGATACTTTCAGGATTTTAAAAGAATATAAATTCAATAAACCTTTTATTCTTCACTGTTTTGGCTACGGATTAAATGAGGCAGAAAAGTTCCTTGAGCTTAATTCAATATTTTCTTTTGCAGGAAATATTACATATCCCAAGGCAGAAGATTTAAGACAAGTTTTAAAGATAATTCCCTTAGGTAGGCTTTTACTTGAAACAGATGCTCCATATCTATCCCCTCAAAAAGTAAGAGGAGAAAAAAATAACCCTTTCAACATAAAATTTACTTATGAATTTGTCTCAAATTTTCTCGAAATTGAAGAAAGTGAGTTTGAAAAGAATATAAATAAAAATTTTGAAAAAATTTTTATTTCATCTTAACACAATTTTAACAATTATTTCTTAAACTAAAACTCAAGGAGTTATTTATGGAAAAAAAGAAAGTTTTGTTTGTCTGTGTTCACAATTCAGCAAGAAGCCAGATGGCTGAAGCCTTTTTAAATAAACTTGGGGGAGAATATTTTCAGGCTGAAAGTGCGGGACTTGAGCCGGGAAACTTAAACCCAATCGTTGTAAAAGCAATGCAGGAATTAGGTTATGATATTTCAGGCAATGCTACAAAAAGTGTGTTTGAGCTTTTTAAACAGGGAAAAACCTATGACTATGTCATTACCGTTTGTGATCCTGAAGCTGGTGAAAGATGCCCTATTTTCCCCGGAAAAGTCACAAGACTTCATTGGTTCTTTGAAGATCCTTCCCGCTTTACTGGAACAGATGAAGAAAAACTTGAAAAAACAAGGGCTATAAGAGACAAGATAATGGATACTATAAAAAAATTTATTGTTCAGGAAAGCCCTAAATAAACAATAAAACTATTATCAATAGAATAAGTAAAACAAACGTTACAGCAACAAATGTCTGAAATGGTCCTTTTTCAAAAAACTCGTCTTTGTCATAATCATTTATAGGATAATATTTTGAATAATCTATTTCTTCATACTTTTTCGTATTCTTCTTTGTTTCTTTTTGAGGTTGTTTTTCTGGTTTAGGTGGAGGAGAAATCGCTTTTTTCTTCGCCTGCACTCTTACTTTATTCCCAAGAACAAAACTACCAAAAATACCAGGTCCAAACTCTACACGCACAGCAAAATTCCCTGTGGTCTCATCCATCTCCTTTGAAACTATTGTAGCATATACAGCCCCACTTTGAAAAGAAGCTGGATCTATGAACGAAAAGATAAACTGCACAATCTCTCTATCATCTTTAATTCTTAAAAGAAGTTCATCACCAAACTCAAGACTACCAATTTCAAGTCCACCAATAGGAGCAAGCACAGGTTCAACCTTGAGATTTAAGATAATAAAAATGTCTTTCGATGCCTTTTTTGCCGGTTTCTGTCCAAGTGGATTAAGGGAAAGAAATTTTTCAAATCTGAAAGTATCTATAAGTTCTATATGTGTTTTGACTGCTACTCCCGTATCCATAAGCAATTTGGATAATTCACTGGTAATAAATCTTTTCATATTTACTTCATCTATGTTGTTATAGTCTATAAAAAAATTGTGAATATATTTTTTGTTTTCAGGGGTGGTTAAAATTCTTTCTATCTCATGAGATATTTCCATATTTGCAGAATTAGCATTAGCATAATTTTGTAATTCACTATAAAAATCTTTCCAGCTTATTTCAACTGAAAGTCTTGAAATTGATGCATCGTTTGAAACTACAAAAAAAATGTATATCACATCTCTAAGCTCAAAATTATATGCTAAAATAAAAGCTCCATTGAAAACCTTTTTGTTTGTTATAAATTTACCTTTTATTATAGCTATACTTTTTTCAGATGATTCAAGTATTTTTATAGCAGCATCAATATTGTTTTTCGTAAAATTCAAAAGTTTTTGTGCAAAATCTTGCGGTATCTGATAGTTATTTGCCAATAACTCTGCTTCGAGAGCCATAGATTAATCTCCATCTCTTTGCAGTATTGTTTTTATAGCCTTAGCAACAACTTCTGGAGTAGTATTTATTTTTTTATTTTTCACCTGAAAACTTACTTCGCCATCATAGCTGTATGAAGAAGATTTTGTTTTTGGTTCCTCTTTTGGCTCTTCTACAACTGGTTCTGATTTTTCTTTTTCAATGAAAGATGAAAAGTCGTATTTTTTATCCTCTACAGGCTGCCCCTCTTTTTCTACATAATTTTCCACTGTCGGTTGTTTCAAAATATCTGAATAATCAAGTTTCTCATCATCTTCAATTTCTTCTTTTATATCAATTTTTTTCTCAATTTTTTCTTCTGAAGCAGTTGTATTAATATTATTAAAAAGTTTTCCGTACTCTTCTTCTCCAAGAGTTGAAATCAAAAACATATCAAAACCAAATCCAAAAGCTCCAATAACGAGAGCTGAAACTATAGATTTAATAATAATATTCAAAAAACCACTTCTTGAGATAAGCCCTAAAACAAAAGAAATAAGAAAACCCCCGGCAAGACAGATAATAAAGAATCTCTTATTTGAAAAAAAGTTGCTCATTTTTCTTCCATTTTAAATAATTAGATATTATAATATAAAATGAAATTTTAAAAAGTCAATATATTTAATAGATTAAATGAAAGTTAGACTCATTTTTTTTATATTTTTAATGATTATTTGTTCTACCTTTGTAGTTTTTTATGGCTACTTCTTTAATATACCTGAAAAAATTTTATTTATAAGATTAAATATACTCCTTCAGGCAATTATGGTATCGTCCATTCTCTCATTAAGTGGAATGGTACTTCAAATTCTGCTATCAAATCCACTTGCAGAGCCTTATTTAATTGGAGTAAGTGGGGCGGCAAGTTTTGGCTCTGTAATTACTGTTTTTTTGTCTTTAAAACCAATTTTTGTATACAGAACCATTTTTTCTGTTGCTGGAAGTCTTGCTATCATTATAATAATATTCTTATGGAGTAATAGAAAAAGTTCCTTCTCCATCACTAAAGCAATTCTGCTCGGAGTTTCTTTCAATGCACTTTTCTCTTCTTTAATAATCTTGCTCCAGAGTTTTCTACTACCGAACGATTTTTATGCATCCATAAGATGGCTTATGGGAAATTTTGATTATCTTACTACTGGTGAAATGATTATCTTACTTAGTGGTTTTTTTGTTATACTTTCTTATACAATAATTTTTAAGAAGGAACTTTTCATTTATCAAACAGGAGAAGAAATGTCTCTCTCGGTTGGAATTGATACAAACAAACTTAAAATAATAGGTTTCCTCTGTGTTGCTTATTCTACAGGTATAAGTGTAAGTATAACAGGTATGATAGGCTTTGTAGGCCTTGTTGTTCCTCATATATCAAGAATGATTTTTAAAGATTATAAAGAAAATTCTATACCATCAGTTTTGCTGGTCGGAAATATCATTATTTTAATGGCTTTATTTTTCTCAAGAAATATCTCAGCTGGAACAATTATACCAATTGGAGTGATAAGTTCCCTTATTGGTGCTCCATTTTTTATACACATTCTTTTAAAAAATAATATTAAAACTTAAACAATTTTGATAAAAATTCTATCTCTGATGGTTCTTCTATAAGTTTTTTGATATATCTACTGGCGTCTTTCTTGAGATCCACCTGTATAGGGGTTCGCAATGGTTTGCCCTGAAAATTCTTAAGAATTAACATCTCTGGTCTCAATGTGTATTCACTATCCTTTTTTGTAATATATCCTGTCTCTCCAGTATTCAGTAAAACATAAGCTCCAACAGGATAGAATGAGGCTATCTTGTTCATCCTTGCCATTTCATTTACAAATCTATTAGCAACATAAGGATTAAAGTATATATCAGATTTTCTTAAAATATAGATAAGCGTATCATTAAGTGATAAAGCCTTTTTGTAAGGTCTTGAAGTGGTAAGTGCATCATAAACATCTGCGACAGCAACAATAGACGCAAAATTACCTATAGCCTCTTCTTTAAGTTTTAATGGATATCCCGTTCCATTCCATCTTTCATGATGAAAGAGCACAGCTTTTTTAACAAACGAACTTATTGAAGGGTCATTTTTGATTATCTCATAAGCATAAACAGGATGTTTCTTCATAATCTGAAATTCTTCAAGAGTTAAAGGTCCATCCTTATTTACAATTTTTGAAGGAATTTTAATCTTCCCAATATCATGCAAAAATCCTGCCATCCCCATATCCTGAGTATAGAGATGATTATAACCCAATTTTCGGGTAAGATACATTGAAAGGATGCCTACGTTGATAGAATGATAATAAGTATACTGGTCATAATGCTTAAGCACCATAAGATTCAAAAATCTATCAGGAAAACTCTCCATCTCATGGAAAAATCTTTCTATAGAAAGTTTCGCTATGTTCATTGAACTTAGTTTACCAAATTTAATCTCATGGCTTATTTCTTCTATGGCTTCAACAGCAAAACTCAAAGTTTCAGTTGAAAACATATTCTCAACAGTAGCTGAACTTTCTTTAAACTTTGGTGGCGAATAATATACAAATTTAGTCTTGTTTGTTTTGAGATTAAATATAAAAGTAAAGGTTAACGGTTTCCTTGCAGGCCAGAGTAGCCTGCCATCTTCACTATATAGAATTCCGGAGAGGATCATTCCCTCTTTGAGGAATTTCACGTCGATTGGTTTAAATTCCTGTTTTTCATCCATAATATATAATTTTTCCTGATAAAATTAACAGTTTGTTAACTCCTTGTATATCCCCGATACCTGAATCTCATTGTTATTTTGATACTTCCCACAGTATTTTTTCTCACAACCTTTGACTTCATGATAATATATCTGGCAAATTTCTATCTCAGGATATATTATCACTGGCTTAACTACTGAAATTTCAAGCGTCCAGTAACCACTGAAGCCAACATCACCAAAACCAGCCGTGGCATGTATAAAAATACCCAGCCTTCCTATACTTGACCTACCTTCAAGTAATGGCACATAACATTCTGTCTTCGTATACTCAAGGGTTCTCCCAAGATATAGATTGCCTGGTTCAAGTCTATAACCTTCTTCTGGAATTATTATCTCTTTTACCTTTGAAGGTTTCTTCATATCTAAAACTTCATCTTCTACAAGAAACATCTTGTTGTATAATCTCAGGTTGTAGGAGTTTGAGTTAAGCCTCTTTTCATCAAATGGTTCAATAATAATCTCTTTTCTCTTTATTGCTTCAAAAATCTCTCTATCACCAAGAATCATCTTTACCTACCTTAAATTTAAAAGATTTTGTTTTAATTTGTCAAGTTCTGTTTGCCAGTTTTCAAGCTTCTTTTCTTCTCTTTCTATAACATCTTTGGGGGCTTTTTCAAGAAAAGACGGATTTTTCAACTTTTGACTGACCCCCTCTATCTGCTTCGTAAGTCTTTCAATTTCTTTTGTGATTCTTTCTTTTTCTTTTTCAACATCAACAAGGCCTTCAAGTATTAAATATACCTCAAAGCCATTCCCCAGCCCCACAACTTCCATCGGAGCTTTTTTATATGCTTCATCTATTATAGTGAAATTCTTTACTTTTGCAAGTTTTTTAAGATAAATTTCGTTCTTTATTAAATCTTCTTCCCTATTATTAGAAAGTTTTATATTTACATTTAATTCTGTAGCTGGCGGAACCTTGTTTTCTCCTCTTAAATTTCTAATAATATATATAACTTCTTTGAGAAATTCTACAGTTTTTTCTTCATTTTCAAATACAAGATTCTCATCGTAAGTAGGAAAATTACTTACCATTATGCTTTCTGTTTCCTTTACTGGAAGAATTCTATAGATCCTTTCTGTGATAAATGGCATATAAGGATGTAGCATTTTTAAAATATTTACAAGAAGAAAGTAAAGAACTGAAGCCTTGTTTTCTTTATCCTGATTGTTATCAGAATATAAAGCAATCTTACTCGATTCAATATACCAATCACAAAACTCACTCCATATAAAATCATATAATGTAACAGCCGCATCATTAAAATAAAAAGATTCTATCTCTTCCCTTAATTTCTTAAGAGATTTGCTATATTTTGACAAGATCCATTTATCAAAAATATCAAGTTTAACTTCCTTTATTTCCTTTAATTTTATATTTTTTATATTTTGAAGAATGAATTTTGAAGCATTCCAGACTTTATTGGCAAAATTTCTACCTATTTCACACTTTTGATTGTCATAGAAAATATCATTGCCCAGTGGAGCAAGTCTCAGTATCGTAAATCTTAAAGCATCTGCACCATATTCCTTTATTACATCAAGTGGATCAGGAGAATTTCCAAGAGACTTTGACATTTTTCTACCTATTTCATCACGAACAGTCCCCGTAAAGTATACCTTCTTAAAAGGTATCTCACCAATAAATTCCATACCTGCAATGATCATTCTGGCTACCCAGAAAAATATTATTTCTGGAGCCGTAACAAGCGTATCAGTAGGATAATAGTATTTAAGATTTTCTTCTATTTCAGGCCACTTATGAACAGCAAAAGGCCATAACCAAGAAGATGCCCAAGTATCGAGAACATCAGGATCCTGCTTTATTTTCTTACTTCCACATTTTTCACATTTCAAAGGTGCTTCAGTGTAAGCATAATAAAATCCACAGTCTTCACAATAATAAACAGGAATTCTGTGCCCCCACCAGAGCTGTCTTGAAATACACCAATCTTTAATATTTTCAAGCCAGTGAAAATAAGTTTTTGTCCATCTTTCGGGGAAAAATTGAATTTTACCTGATTTAACAACCTCTATTGCTGGCTTGACAAGTTCTTCCATTTTTAAAAACCACTGTTCAGACAAATATGGCTCTATAGGGACATGTCCTCTCTCACTATAGCCAACTTTATGAGTATGATTTTCTATCTTTGTAAGGTATTTAAGCTCCTTCATTCTTTCAACTACAGCTTCTCTTGCTTCATATCTATCAAGCCCTCTGAAATCTTCTGGAACATTATTATTTAATGTTGCATCTGGATTCAAAATGTTTATAAATTCAAGATTGTGTTTTAAACCTATTTCGTAGTCATTTGGATCGTGGGCTGGTGTTATCTTTACCACACCAGTTCCAAACTCCATATCAACATACTCATCTGCAATTATTGGGATTTCTCTTTCAACTATTGGAAGGATTACAGTTTTACCAATATACTTTTTATATCTTGTATCCTTAGGATTTACTGCAACAGCTGTATCGCCAAGCATTGTCTCAGGTCTTGTTGTAGCTATCTCAAGAAATTCTTTTGTTCCTTTGATTGGGTAAAGGAAATAATATAACTTTCCCTCTACTTCTTTATAATAAACTTCTTCATCGGAAATAGCAGATCTTGAAACAGGACACCAGTTAACAAGTCTATACCCTCTATATATATAACCTTTCTTAAAAAGCTCAACAAAAGCATATATCACAGCTTTATAATAACCTTCATCCATTGTAAATCTTTCTCTCGACCAATCGCAACTACACCCAAGCTTCTTAAGCTGACTTATGATGATTCCACCGTATTTTTCCTTCCACTCCCATGCATACTCAAGAAACTTCTCTCTACCAATTTTGAATTTATCTATGCCTTTATCCTGCAAATACTTTGTAACTTTTGCTTCGGTGGCAATAGATGCATGGTCTGTCCCCGGTATCCAGCATGCTTCATAACCGTTCATTCTATAGTATCTTATCAAAACATCCTGAATAGAATTGTTAAGCACATGCCCCATATGTAAAACTCCCGTAACATTGGGAGGAGGCATAACTATTGTGTATGGCTTTTTTGAGTTATTTACACTACTTTTGAAATAACCCCTTTCAAGCCAGTATTTGTATATCTCATCCTCAAAATCAAGATGATTGTAAGACCCTAATTCCATATTCATTTTTATACCCTGTTTATTTTTAGAGAATAAACATTTTAAAGTGAAAATAAAAGGCTGTCAAGTTAGCGACTTGATTTACAGCTATCCATTTATTTCCCCTTTTAAATAAAAAAAAATCAAAAAATTTGATTTTTTTTAAATTCTTATGTAAATTAAAACCAACTTTTAAAATATTTTCTCTGCTTATTAAAATCAAGAAACAAATTAAAAATTTTTCAATAAGAATTTTAATAATTAATTTCAAAATTTTATATTTTATTTTTGTAATATAATTAGAGAGAAAATATGCTAACGTTTTCATTATTTTCAATAGCCATAAACTTTGAAACTAAGCTATCTTTCAAGATTCATCCCCTCTTCCTTTTCCGTAGTGTTGTTGGTATGCATCTTCACAATACAGTTTGTCTATTCAAAAAAAGAAAATGTATTGATTGCTCTATAAATCGAGAGTGTGCCTATGCAATAATTTTTGAAACGATTATTGATAAAGATAATTCTGTTCTACCAAAAAATGAAAAATCCCCTCACCCCTTCGTGCTTTATTCCGAGGCAGATGAAAATGTTAAAACTGAAAAAATAAACTTATATGTTACCTTAATTGGAAAAACTATAAATTATTTTCCTTATTTCTACTATGCACTTGTTAAGGCTGGAAAATACGGGATTCAGAAAGAGAGAATCAAATTTGAGGTTAAAGATGTCAAAGTAGAAGATCATTCCATCCTTGAAAACAAGGATAACATAAAAATGCCAGAGGAATTTAAGAAATTTGAAGTTTCATCTGATACAGAAACTTTTGAAGAAAAAAGAATCAAAGTAGAATTCAAAACCCCATTCCGTTTCAAAAAAGACGGTAAATACGTTTCTGATTTTGAAGCAAATGACTTTTTTGAGTCAATCTATAGAAGACTCTTTGTACTTAATTCTCTTTATGGTGAAGGGAATTTTCCAGAGTGGAAAGAAAATAAAACTATTTCCATAAAAGAGAAAAATCTCTTTTGGAAGGATTTAAAACACTATTCAGCAAGACAGAAGGATTTATTAAAACTCGGTGGAGTTGTCGGTTCTTTTATACTTGAAGGAAAGTTTTCACCCTTTGATATTTCATTACTCAAAGGTGCAGAGATTTTTAATACAGGTAAGAACGTGGCTTTTGGGCTGGGAAAAGTTATGTTGATTGAAAAATAAACTTTTGAAGGAGGCTTTATGGAATTTTATGTTGAGAGATACAAGAACGTGGAAAAGCTTGAGTTTGAATGCGAAGTCATAACTCCTATGTTCTTATCAGGAGCAAATCAAAGTGAATGTGAGTTAAGACCAGCTTCGATAAAGGGGGCTCTCAGGTTCTGGTGGAAGGCTTTTTGTGGGATAAATTATAATAATATAGGAGAGCTCAAAAAAGCAGAGACAGATCTTTTTGGATCAACAGAAGTAAAAAGTAAACTAAAAATACAAATTTTACAAAATCCACAATTTAATAAGGATGATGATAAATATAAACCTCTTCCACACAAAGAAAATTTAAATTTTGAATTATCTTGCTTTTTGCCATCAAATAATAATAATTTTTTTAAAGTATCATTGACTTGTAATAATAACAAAGAAATTTTTGAAAACTTATTTATCCTTTTCTCAATTGTTGGAGGACTTGGAAGAAGAGCAAGAAGAGGTTTTGGTGCTTTTATTATAAATAAAAAAGGGAATGAAAATTTTACCATTATTATAAATGAAAAAGATGATAAAAGTTCTCCCATACAAGAGAAACTTATAAAAGCTATTTTCAATTGTTTAGAAAAAATAAATCCAAATAAATTTCAAATAAATAACAATCAAATTGAATTAGTTAATAATAACATAAATTTAAATTATCCTTATGTAAAATGTATTAAAGTTGGAAAAGAATCTAACAATTATAACGACCTATTAAAAAAAATAGGAGCAACTTCGCATAATAACAACTGTGACTACACTGGATATGCTGGTAAAAGAAGTGTAAGCAATAGTATCCAAAAAGTAACTAAAAGATTTGCTTCCCCACTTTATATTTCATGCTATAAGTATAATGGGGTATATTTTCCAATAATAACTCAACTAAATGTTGCTTTCGACCCGAATGTGACGGATATTAATTTAAGTAATGACAAAACAGCAGATTTTATAAATTATCTTTGCCCCTAATTATAAATTTTCAGAGGTAGCCACGTGATTAATCACGTGGCTACCTC